>Ga0194127_10002257_pt1 | contig 26693 bp, 19 predicted proteins | sample TA2KigC100mmetaG_FD_148624 | JGI IMG/M metagenome (GOLD analysis project Ga0194127, IMG submission 148624) | Freshwater microbial communities from Lake Tanganyika, Tanzania - TA2015036 Kigoma Deep Cast 100m | ecosystem: Environmental > Aquatic > Freshwater > Lake | place: Tanzania: Lake...
GGAGAAGGTTTGATGATGACCTGATACTGATAATAGTGCTGGAGGCGATTCGGATTCTCTCCGTATCGGCCATCGGTGGGACGGCGCGAGGGCTCCACATAGGCCACCTTCCAGGGTTCAGGGCCCAAGACCCTGAGAAAGGTGGCAGGGTTAAACGTCCCTGCGCCCACTTCCAGGTCATAGGGTTGCTGAATCACGCATCCCTGATCCGCCCAGAATCTCTCCAGGGAGAAGATTAATTCCTGAAAATTCATCATTTCTCCTTCATGTCCGGCAACGATGTAGGGTTTAGCACTTTTGGCTCTTGGATGTCAACCCCGTTCAGCAAGACTTTCACCGTTCACCCTGAGCTTGTCGAAGGATGCGCAGCCACACCGTTCATCCCTTCGAGAGCCTCAGGGCGAACGGTGATTTGAAGGGTTCAGCACAAGCGGCTTCAATGGACAGAAGTGCCTATATCATTTCGTCACTTGAGCGCTTTGAGTGACTTCAACTCCTTTCCCAATTGATGGGAGATGAATCTGGGAAGGAGTCCCCGGCTCTCTGCGAGGGCCTGACTCGTGAATCTGAGCCTGCGGAGCTTAGCCAATTCCATCTGGGAAACCTGGTCAATTAAGCGGGCCGTTCCCAGCGAAAGGGGAACGAGCCCTCCTCCGTTTTTCGAACACTTGCCGCAGACCAGAGTCCCTTTTTCAAAAGAGAAGAAGACGGAAGGAACATCCTTCAGTTCCGTCCAGTCCCGTTTGCATAAACCGCACCGGGTCAGATTCGGACGGTATCCGAAGAGGGAGAGCATCCGTATCTCAAACATCCTCAACTGCTCCTCTTCCGGAGCCTCCGTATCAAGATCCGTTAAGAAGGAAAGGAGGAGATCAAACGCCTCCGGGTTGGCCTCCCGTTCCCCGGCCATCTCGTTGATCAATTCGAGATAGTAGTTTCCATAATAGATTTTTTTCAGGTCCTCTCTGATGTTAGGAAAGAGGTGGAGGAGGTCGCCGCTCTCCGCTCTCACCAGGCCCATTCCCTCCCGGTCAAAAAAGATGAGGCGGAGGTGTGAAAAGAGGCCGAGGACATTCTGAAACCGTTTTTTGCTCCTTCTTGCCCCCTTTGCGATCCCTTTCAGTTTTCCGAAGTCCCTGGTGAAGAAGGTGATGATCTTATCGGACTCCCCATAATTGAGACTGCGAGTAACAATGGCGTGGGTTGCGTAGAGTGGCATAAAAGAACCAGGTCAAATCCGAAATCCGAATATCGGGCGAAGCTTCCCAAAGGGATCAATCCGAAACTGTGTATTCCGTTAATTCCGGACACCTGTTCCGAAGGGTGATGGACACCTCAGTCGGAGCGGAGCGACGCTGGTGTTCTCAGACATTTTACCGATTAATCAGTTGGCGTCAAGTTTTTGTTTCTTTCTCGTAGATCCTCCTTTCAATTTAATACGGTAAGCGTTATGAATCAACCTGTCCAATATCGCATCTGCGATCGTTGGATCACTGATGTAATCATGCCAGTTTTCCATGGGAAGCTGGCTGCAATGAGGGTGGAGTTGGTGCCATGACGATCTTCGATGACCTCAAGAAGATCTCTCCGCTTGGTATCGGCCAGGGGGGCTAATCCCAAATCGTCAACGACAAACAGGTGTGTTTTGGAGAGTCTCTCCATGAGGCTTCCTTAACTGCCATTGGCACGGGCAAGGCCGATCTGATAGATGTTCAATCCGGCCTGTTAGGCTCGGCTCAGGTAATCGTGAACCGTGCTTCGACTAATGCCGAGGCTTTTGGCTATCTGTTGGGTCGAAAATGATGGAGTCGAAGCACCTCTTTGATTTTACGCATGGATAATCTCCTGGTAGCCATGAATTCCTCCTGAGTAGTTTTTCAGAAGGGTAATGGCTTATGAATCGATTATACAGCGTCACTTCGATCATAGACACCAGGGGGTCCGGAATGCGTCGGAATACGCAAATGGAAAAAAATTAGGTAATCCACCTTGACAATCGACCCTTAGATGATTAATTATTAAAGGATTAAAAGTTCACCGGATGTAGAAATGGCCTTATCACCAGGCGAAAAGTGGTAACTATTTGATACCTAAAGATATTTTAAGGAGGTGGTGCTTAAGCTTGATGATATAAAAAATCCCCTTCTAATACCAAATAGTACTCTATTATCAGAATTTTCCAAGAAAGGAGAAGTAAGAGATGAAAATCAGGCCATTGCAGGACAGAGTAATTGTTAAAAGACTCGAAGAAGAAGAGAAGACAAAGGGTGGGATCATTATCCCCGATTCGGCAAAGGAGAAACCCCAGGAAGGAAAAGTGATCGCCGTCGGAAAAGGCAAAGTCACAGAGGATGGGAAGGTCATCCCACTCGATGTGAAGGCGGGCGACAGGATCCTCTTCGGCAAGTACTCCGGAACCGAGGTGAAAATCGAAGGGGAAGAGCATCTCATTATGAGAGAAGAAGATATCTTGGGAATCATCGAAGGAAAATAATCGTGAAACTCAATTTTAAGAAAGAAATGGAGGATAGTGACAATGGCAAAGGAACTGAGATTTAGTCAGGAAGCCCGTAATTCAATATTACGGGGAGTAAATATCTTAGCGGATGCGGTCAAAGTGACGTTGGGGCCAAAGGGCAGGAATGTCATTTTGGAGAAGTCCTTTGGATCTCCGATCGTAACAAAAGACGGTGTCACCGTAGCAAAAGAGATTGACCTTGAAGATAAATTTGAAAACATGGGAGCCCAGATGGTAAAGGAAGTCGCCAGCAAAACCTCGGACACGGCTGGAGACGGGACAACGACCGCCACGGTTCTGGCCCAGGCCATCTATCGTGAAGGGTCGAAGGTGGTCGCAGCGGGCGCCAATCCAATGGATGTGAAACGCGGGATCGATCTGGCTGTCGAGGAAGTTGTTAAAGAGTTAAAAAAATTGAGCAAACCGACGAAGGATCAGAAAGAAATTTCTCAAGTCGGGAAGATCTCTGCGAATAATGATGAGACCATTGGGAACATCATTGCCGAGGCGATGAACAAAGTGGGCAAAGAAGGTGTAATCACCGTCGAAGAGGCCAAGGGAATGGAAACCACCCTTGATGTGGTGGAAGGAATGCAGTTCGACCGCGGCTACCTCTCGCCCTACTTCGTCACCGATCCTGAGAAGATGGAAGCGGTCCTTGAGAACGTCTACATCCTTCTCAATGAGAAGAAGATCTCCAATATGAAAGATATGCTCCCCATCCTGGAACAGATTGCCAAAATGGGGAAACCCCTTTTAATCCTTGCCGAGGATGTGGAAGGAGAGGCCCTGGCCACGCTCGTGGTCAACAAACTTCGTGGAACTCTTAAATGCTGTGCCGTGAAAGCCCCTGGTTTCGGCGACCGGAGAAAATCAATGTTAGAAGACATTGCCGTCCTCACCGGAGGAAAGGTCATTTCCGAAGACCTTGGGATCAAACTGGAAAATATTAAATTGAACGATCTGGGACAGGCCAAACGAATTGTCATCGACAAAGACAATACGACGATCGTCGATGGAATTGGCGACAAAGATGATATCGAAGCCCGAGTGAAGCAGATCCGCGCTCAGATCGAAGAGACGACCTCCGATTATGATCGGGAGAAACTCCAGGAGCGACTGGCCAAGATTATCGGAGGGGTGGCAGTGATCAATGTGGGAGCCGCTACAGAGACAGAAATGAAGGAGAAGAAGGCCCGCGTCGAAGACGCCCTCAATGCAACCCGTGCCGCCGTAGAGGAAGGGATCGTGCCCGGAGGCGGTGTCGCTTACCTTCGCTGCCTTCCTGTACTGGATAAAATGAAATTAGAAGGAGATAAGAAGATCGGGGTCGATCTTGTGAAAAGATCCTTAGAAGAACCCATCCGCCAGATCGCCAATAATGCGGGTCAGGAAGGATCTGTGGTCACAGAGAAAGTGAAGAACGAAAAGGGATCTTTTGGATTCGATGCCTCACAGGATGAGTATACAGATTTGATCAAGGCAGGGATCATCGATCCTACCAAAGTGGTCAGGCTGGCCCTTCAAAATGCGGCTTCCGTCGCATCGTTGATGATCACCACAGAAGCCATTGTGGCTGACAAGCCGGAGAAGAAAGCCCCTTATCCTCCGATGCCTCCAGGTGGTGGAATGGGTGGTATGGGCGGAATGGGTGATATGTACTAAAAAGCAGGAAATAAATCGGTTTAAAAAACGGCTTGGAAAACCCTCCAGGCCGTTTTTTTTATTCACAGAACCAATCATGATGGTTTCGTAATAAGTCAATATCAACCTTTGATAGGCCTGTCCTGAGCAAACCGTCCACCCTTCGAGAGCCTCAGGGTGAACGGTCTAACTTATTGATATTCCGCTCGTGCTAAGCTTGTCGAAGCATGAACGGAATATGGGATACGACTTTTTATAAAATCACTTACCCATCGAAATCTCATGAACTTTTTTGAGGTTTTGTTGTCTAACAGGAAGCAGGCGAAAACAGGAACAAATAGACCGAGATCATTGGGACTATTGAATTCCATTAATGGAAAAAAATTTCTGCTTGCATTTGCATTCAAGGGGATTTAATATTCTGCTTGAAGTGGAAGAGAGAGATTTACCCATCGATTTCCGACATCTCGATACATTCTGTCGAGTTGCCAGCTTAAAGAGTTTTTCGAAGGCGGCGGAAGACCTCTTCCTCACCCAGCCCACGGTAAGCGGTCATATCCTCACCCTGGAAAAATCCCTGTCGATTCGTCTCTTCGACCGCACCGGAAGAGAGGTCCGTTTAACAAAGGCAGGAGAAATCTTCCACCAATATGCCCTTAAAATCCTCGCCTCCCGCAAAGAATTGATCAATGCCCTGAGTGAATTTTCTCAGGGAATCAGGGGAGAGCTCTCTCTGGGGGCAAGCACCATCCCCGGAGAATATCTCCTGCCCAAATTGATGGGGGTTTTTAAAAAAGAACATCCTCATTTTGCCATCTCTCTCAGGATCGCAGATACCAGGGAGATCGTTCAATATGTGTTGGAAGGAATCGTTGAATTCGGTTTAACCGGTGCAAAACTGAATCACTGTTCCCTCCATTATGAAAAATATACAGAGGATGAAATTATCGTCGTAAGCCCCCCGGATCACTCCCTTAGTCGAAAAAAAAGGGTGGAGATGGAAGACCTGCTGGGAGAACCCTGGATCATCCGGGAGGAGGGCTCGGGAACTCAGATGGCAGTCGAAAAAATGCTGAGGAAGAGAGGGAAGAGCCTGAAACAATTTCATGTGGCGATGGAAATGGGAAGCACCTCTTCGTTAAAGGAGGGGGTGAAGGCAGGATTGGGCCTGGCCTTCATTTCAAAGAGAGCTGCGGAAGAGGAATTGAACCGGAGACTTCTTTTAAGAATCGATGTGGAGGGAATGGATCCTATCCTCCGACAGATTTATATCGTTTCACATCGCGGGAGGACGCTCTCTCCCATTGGAATGGCATTTCTCCGGTTTCTCAGAAAGAGCAGGAACGAGTAGGATATTGAGATGAGCTGGTTAATCACACTGGGGATCTCCCTGTTGTTCCATTTTGCCTTCGTCCTTTTGCTCAGCCTCAATCCCTGGCCCACCGTTATTAAAGTCCAACCCACTGCCTATACGGTGACCCTTATGCCTGTTTCCATACCTGATCCCGAAATTCCTCCCCCCCCTGCCCCACCTCTTCCCAAGGAAGAAAAGGTCAAACCCGTTGAAAAGATAAAACCGATTCAAAAGCCCAAAAAGGATGACATTGTTGAAAAGGTAAAAAAGAAGGAGAGAGATAAAGAGTCCATCGATCGCCTTCACGATGCCATCGAGGAAATTCGGAGAAAGGCTGCCCTCGATGAGATACATAAGCGAGTTTCTAAACGGGAGGTGATGCCGGCGCCGACTCCCTCCCCCTCCCCTTCCCCGGTCATTTCTCCTGTACCCTCTCCCACTGCCCCATCGCCAACCCCTTTCTCTGCGTCGCAACGACAGTCAAAACTGGACGAATACTACAGCCTGATATGGGCAAAGATCAAAGCCTCGTGGACCATTCCAGAGCACCTTCTTAAAGAAAGGGTTGACTTGGAGACCATTATTGTAATAATAATAGAACGTGATGGGAAGGTTCAAAAATCATGGTTCGAAAAAAAATCGGGCAATGCGCTCTATGACCAGATGGCCATGCGGGCAATTATCAAGGCGGAGCCCCTGCCTCCCATTCCAAAAGAATTGAACCAGGAGAGCCTGGAGATCGGAATCCGTTTTACCCCGGATTGAAAAATGGTTAAATATTTCCTCTGTATTCTTATTCTCGTTTTCTTTTTCATCCCTTCGGCTGAGGCAAGGATCTATCTCGACATCAATGCTCCAACCTTTGTCCAGATTCCCATCATCCTTCCGAAGTGGAAATCAGTTGATAAAACGCCCCCAGCCCTTACAGCGAAGATCTATGAGGTCCTGGTCAATGACCTCACCCTATCCGGGTTCTTCAAGGTGATCGATCATTCGCTTCTCCCTAACCATCTCAAAGAGAAGGAAGGCATTCCCAGTATGCTTTCCATTCAGGAGTGGACTTCATCAGGCGGAGAGATCCTCCTCGCAGGAGAGGCGACCCTCGAAGGAGATGGCCTCAATCTAAGATTGAAATTTCATCTTGTCGATCTGGTGGAGCAGAAACACCTCGTGGGAAAACAATACGACGGGCATCTCCAGAACTTTCGAAATATGGTTCACCGCATTGCGGATGAAGTCATCCTCCACCTCACGGGCGAGATGGGGGTTCACAGAACAAAAATTGCCTATGTGATCCGACAGGGAGAAAGTAGAGAGATCTTTATCGCAGACTTTGATGGCGCCAATGTGAGACCCCTGACCCAGAACCAGTCTATCAATGTTTCTCCGGCCTGGACGCCTGATAACCAGAAGATCGCTTTCACCTCCTACCTCAAGAGGAATCCGGACCTCTACCTGATCGATTTAAACGGCAAGAATCTTCAGCGGTTCTCCTCCCATCCAGGCATGAACGTCTCTCCCTCCTGGTCGCCTGACGGAAAACAGATCGCCCTGATGATGGGAATGGAGGGAAAATCGGACATCTATCTCCTCGACGCCAATGGCGGGAATCCGAGGAGGCTCACCGGAGGCCATGGAAATGAATCTACGCCGAGATGGTCTCCTGACGGCCGGCAGATTGTTTTCTCCTCAGACCGTTCGGGCTCGCCCCAGATCTACATCATGTCATCCGATGGCTCCGATGTCCGCCGCCTTACCTATGAGGGAAACTATAATACCAGCCCTTCTTGGTCTCCCAAGGGGGACCGGATCGCTTTCTGCGGGAGGGCGGCAGGCCAATTCCATATCTTCACCATTGGAACTGATGGATCCGGGCTAAAAAAACTGACCCCCCATGGCAGTAATAATGAAAGCCCCTGTTGGTCGCCGGATGACCGCTACATTGCTTTCAGTTCAACCCGGGCAGGGGGATCGAGAATTTTCATCATGAACGCCAATGGGTTCAATCAGAGGCCACTCACTACATCGAAAGGAGGTGAATCGGGTCCGGCCTGGTCCAAACGCTTTGAATAAACCCTGTGAGACAATCGAGCGGTTACGGCTTAAAACCGAACTGAGCATTACGTCTAACCGGACAGAAAGGAACTTTTAAATATCATACTCAAGAGGAGGTTTACCATGAAGAGAAAAAGCCATATCGTTTCAATCATTTTCATTCTCTGCATCGGCCTGATCCTGATGGGCTGCCCTAAGAAGACGGTCGTGAAGGATGAGCCCTCGGCCAAGGCAGAGGCGGCAAAAATCGAGGCAGAACGGGTGGTCAAAGAAAAGGAAAGGGAAGCCAAAGAGAAGGAAGCCAAGGAGAAGGAAGCGGCGAGATTAAAAGAAAAAGAAGAACAGGCGAAAAGGGAATTTGAAAGGAGCCTCGTGGCCAAGAGGACGCCCGGCATCGAGGGGGAGGTCTTTGAAAGCGCTCTGCTCAAACCCATTTTCTTCGATTTTGACAAATACGATATCCGGCCTGCCGATACAGAAATCTTGAAAGGGAACTCCGCTCTCTTAAAGAAATTTCCCAATGTGAAGATTCAGATCGAAGGCCACTGCGATGAGAGAGGAACCAATGAATATAACCTTGCCCTCGGAGAGAGAAGGGCCAATAGCACGAAGAAATATCTTACATCTCTCGGAATTACAGCGGACCGTGTCTCCACGATCAGTTACGGTGAGGAGAAGCCTTTTGACCCCGGTCACAATGAAGAGGCCTGGGCTAAAAACCGGAGATCTCATTTTCTGATTACGGCTAAATAAGGAAGTCCTCAACAGGAGAGCCGATATGAAAAAGGGTGACGCTAAGAGATGGGGAATCATCCTTGGGGTGGTGCTGTCCCTTTACGGGTGCGCTACTTCGGGCGATGTCCAGGTTCTTGACAAGGATGTACAGAGGCTCGATTCACAACTGAGCCAGATCCAAAAAGAGAAGGAATCGATCAAAAAAGAGAACGAAGCGATTCGAACGGAATTGACCGCCTTTAAAAAGGAGACCGAAACGAATCACTCCTCCCTGCAGGCAGAAAACCAGAAGACTAAGGCTGACCTCTTCCTTCGCCTCGAAACCCTTCAATCTGAGATGAGGACCCTTTCCACGGGCGTGGAGGAGTATAAGCAGTTCCTCAAAACACCTTCCAAGGAGATCGCACGGATGAAGGAGGATGTCGAAGTCCGGTTAAAGATCCTTGAAGAAAGAGGGAAAACCTTTGAGGAGAGAAACCGCTCCCTCGAAGAGAAGAATCGGTCCCTCGAAGAAAGAGGCCGATTTTACGATGAACGGTTAAAGGCCATGGAAAAAGGCACGGAAGATCGACTCAAAGGTGTGGAAGCAAAATGGACCTCGAGACTTGCGGAGATGGAGAAAGCGATCTCGCCGAAAGAGCCTCCGGCCGAGCCGAAGACACCCTCCACAACCGCTGGGAATCTATACAAGGATGCTTACGAGACGTTCCAGAGAGGAGATTTGGATGGAGGCCGTAGAAAATTTGAGGCTTTTCTCAAACAGTATCCCAACATGGAACTCTCTGATAACGCCCAGTTCTGGATCGGAGAAACCTATTACCTAAAAAAAGATTTTGAAAAGGCGATCCTCGAATATGAAAAGGCCATCGTTAAATATCCCGAAGGAGATAAGGTTCCTTCAGCTCTGCTCAAACAGGGCCTTGCCTTCCTGGAACTGGGGGATAAGACGAATGCCAGAAACCTCCTCAGACGGGTCACCGACCGATACCCTCAAACAGAACAAGCAGAAATAGCGAAGAAGAGGTTGGAAACCATAAAATAATTTTTTGAATTTTGCCCTCCTTGTCAACATGCACCTGGTGGTCAAAACAAAAGGCCCATTCCCACTTGGGGGAATGGGCCTCATTCATTTTACGTTAAAAAAGTATTTCTTCAAGCAGGGGCTTCAACGGAAGTTTCTGCCATCGTCTCCTCGTCCGTATACCCTTCCACCCAGAGGTCCCGTTGCTTGTATTTGGGAAGCCCGGTTCCGGCTGGAATGAGACGACCCATAATGACATTCTCCTTCAACCCTTTCAAATGATCGATCTTCCCCGCCACGGCAGCCTGGGTTAGCACCTTGGTAGTCTCCTGGAAGGAGGCTGCAGAGATAAAACTGTCCGTAATGAGGGAGGCCTTGGTAATGCCGAGAAAGAGAGGCTCTGCTACAGCCGGTTTGCCGCCTTCTCCGATCACCCGTGCATTCTCTTCGTCAAAAGCATGCTTCTCCACCTGATCATCCACCAGGAAGTGGGTGTCGCCCACTTCTTTGATCCTCACCCTTTTGAGCATCTGTCGAACGATCACCTCAATATGTTTGTCGTTAATCTTCACGCCCTGGAGTTTATATACCTCTTGGATTTCGTCCACCAAGTAGCGGGCCAAGGCTTTGTCACCCCTTACCCTCAGGATATCGTGGGGATTGGCTGGACCATCCATCAACGCCTCCCCGGCTTTGACTAGATCCCCTTCGTGAACGCTCACATGTTTTCCTCTCGGAATCATGTACTCCTTCGATTCGCCCACCTCGGGCCGGATAAACACCTTTCTCTTCCCTTTCAGGTCCTTGCCAAACTCAACGACGCCATCGATATCGCTGATTAACGCATACTCTTTGGGTTTCCTGGCCTCGAAGAGTTCCGCCACCCTGGGAAGGCCTCCGGTGATGTCCTTTGTTTTTGTCGTTTCCCGCGGGATCTTTACGATCACATCGCCTGCCTCCACCATATCTCCTTCCGAAATAAAAATATTAGCCCCCACGGGGAGGAGATACCTGGCCTGTGAAGTGGAACCGGCAAGGTTCATCGTTTTCCCTTTTTCATCCTTGATCGAAATCCTTGGCCGAACATCCGGGTCTTTCGATTCGATGATCACTTTTCTCGAAAGGCCGGTAAACTCATCGACCTGTTCCTGCATCGTCGTCCCTTCGATGATATCTCCGAATTTCACCCGGCCCGAAACTTCCGTGAGGACAGGAATGGAGTAGGGATCCCATTCCGCCAGCAGTTCCCCTTCCTTCACCTTCTGCCCATCTTTCACTCTCAATTTGGCTCCGTAGATGACAGAATAACGACGTCGCTCCCTTCCGTTATCGTCCAGGATGGCGATCTCACCATTCCGGTTCATCACGATCAGGTGTCCTTCACGGTTCTTCACCGTTTTGAGGCTGATAAACTTCACCTTTCCCTCAATCCGGCTCTCCAGTGTCGTCTGTTCGGCTCGACGGCTTGCTGTCCCACCGATGTGGAAGGTCCTCATCGTCAACTGTGTTCCGGGCTCGCCAATGGACTGGGCCGCAATGATCCCGATCGACTCTCCCATATTGACCAGTCTTCCCCGGGCCAGATCTCTTCCATAACAGAGGGCGCATACACCCCGCCTCGATTTACAGGTGAGCACGGAACGGATTTTAACTCGATCAATCCCAGAATCCTCAATGCGCTCCGCAAGAGCCTCGTCAATCTCTTCGTTTCCTCTGATGATCACCTCATCCGTAAAGGGATCACGGATATCCTCCAAAGCGACCCTGCCCAGAATACGTTCCCTCATCGATTCGATGATCTCTCCGCCCTCCATGAGGGACTCGACTTCAATGCCGTCCAGCGTTCCGCAGTCGTTTTCACTGGTCACCACTTCCTGTGCCACATCGACCAGCCGCCGGGTCAGGTATCCTGCATTGGCCGTCTTCAAAGCCGTATCGGCCAGACCCTTTCGGGCGCCGTGGGTGGAGATGAAATACTGGAGAACCGTCAGGCCTTCACGGAAGTTTGCCGTGATGGGGGTCTCGATGATCTCTCCGGAGGGTTTCGCCATCAGCCCCCGCATCCCGGCTAACTGCCGCACCTGCTGAGCGCTCCCTCTTGCTCCGGAGTCCGCCATCATATAGATGGGATTAAAACTATCGACCATCCTCTTTTCCCCCGCCTGGCCCTGAATGGTCTCGCTGCCCAGTTCTTTCAGCATCACATCGGCAATATTCTCCGTGACCTGAGCCCAGATGTCGATGACCTTGTTATATCGCTCACCGTCGGTAATCAGTCCGTCCGTATACTGATCCTGGACTCTTTCAATCTCTTCCTGGGCCTCTTGCAAAAGGTCCTTTTTATTGGAAGGGATGAGCATATCATCCAAGGAAATGGAAAGCCCGGCTGTTGTGGCATAACGGTATCCCAGGCTCTTTAAGCGGTCGGAAAGCAGCACGGTCTTCTTATCGCCGCAAAACCGGTAGCAGTAGTCAACGAGATTGGCCAGGTCGCCCTTCTTCATCACCTTATTGACCAGGGGGAAGGGAATCTCTTCGGGAAGGATCTCCTTGAGCAGCATACGCCCGACCGTCGTCTCGACCAATTTCCCTTCAATCCGGACCTTGATGCGTGCATGGAGATCCATCTCGTTCGCATCGTAAGCCACACGGACCTCATCGGGATTTGAAAAGACTTTTCCCTCTCCTCTGACATAGGGGCGCTCCCGGGTCATGTAATAGATGCCCAGAACAATATCCTGAGTAGGGATGATGATGGGCTTCCCGCTGGCCGGCGAGAGGATGTTGTTCGTCGACATCATCAGGATCCGGGCCTCTGCCTGGGCCTCGATCGAAAGAGGGATATGAACGGCCATCTGGTCTCCGTCGAAATCCGCATTGAAAGCAGCGCAGACTAGGGGATGAAGCTGGATGGCCTTGCCTTCGATTAAAATGGGTTCAAAGGCCTGGATTCCCAAGCGGTGAAGGGTTGGCGCACGGTTGAGGAGCACAGGATGCTCCCGGATCACCTCATCCAGCACATCCCACACCTCGGGCCTCTCCTTCTCGATCATCTTCTTGGCGCTCTTGATCGTTGTGGCCAGACCCTTGGTTTCGAGCCGGTTGTAGATAAAGGGTTTGAAGAGTTCAAGCGCCATCTTCTTGGGAAGACCGCATTGATGTAACTTCAATTCAGGACCGACGACGATCACCGAGCGACCCGAATAGTCGACCCGCTTCCCCAAAAGGTTCTGCCGGAATCGACCCTGTTTCCCTCTGAGCATATCGCTGAGCGACTTGAGGGGTTTCTTGTTCGCCCCTAAGATGGTCTTTCCTCTCTTACCGTTATCGAAGAGGGCATCCACCGATTCCTGAAGCATCCGCTTCTCATTCCGGATGATGATCTCCGGCGCATTCAATTCGAGGAGTCGTTTGAGACGATTGTTGCGGTTGATCACCCTGCGATAGAGGTCATTGAGGTCGGAAGTGGCAAACCTGCCCCCATCCAGAGGGACAAGGGGACGAAGATCGGGGGGAATGACGGGGACGACTTCCAGAATCATCCACTCCGGTTTGTTTCCCGATTCGAGGAAAGATTCGATGATCTTCAGCCTCTTCGCCAGACGCTTCTTCTTCGCCTCTGAGGCCGTCTCCTTCGTTTCGGTCCGGAGTTTCTTCGAAAGTTCCTTCACATTCGTGTTTCTCAACAGCTCCCGAATCGCTTCCGCTCCCTGGGAGACCACCACACCTTCTCCGTATTTCTCTTTCGCTTCCCGGTATCTCTCCTCGGAGAGGATCTCTCCCTTTTTCAGAGGGGTCTCTTTTCCGTCAAGCACGAGATGGGCCTCAAAATAGAGAATCCGCTCCAGCTCTCTCAGGGTCATATCGGCGAGGATACCGATCTTGCTGGGAATGGATTTGAGAAACCAGATATGAGCCACGGGGGTGGCCAACCGGATATGCCCCATCCTCTCCCTTCGGACTTTTGACTGGATCACCTCTACCCCGCACTTTTCGCAGACGATCCCCCGGTGTTTCATCCGTTTGTATTTACCGCAATTGCACTCATAGTCCTTGGTCGGGCCGAAGATTTTCGCACAGAAAAGCCCGTCTTTCTCCGGTTTAAAGGTCCGGTAGTTAATCGTCTCCGGCTTTTTCACCTCCCCATGAGACCACGATTCGATCTTCTCCGGAGAGGCGATGGAGATTCGGATGGCATTATATTTGATCGGGCTTTTTCCTTTTTCAAAGAATGATAAATAATCTTCCAAGGCCTTCCTCCTTTACCCCGTTAGAAATAATGCCCCGCTGGAATTTCTAACGGGGTTTACTTCGTGGGTAGAAGGTGGAGAGTAGAAAGTGGTTTTTCCACCCTCCACCTTCCACTTTCCACTCTCTATGAAAGTTCTTCCCTCTTCTCCTCTAATAATTCCGTGTCCAGACAGAGGCTCTGAAGTTCCTTGACCAGAACATTGAAGGACTCGGGAAGTCCGGACTCCAGCGTATGCTCTCCCTTCACAATGGCTTCGTAGACACGGGTTCTTCCGGCCACATCGTCCGATTTCACCGTCAGAAATTCCTGAAGGGAATGAGCGGCGCCATAGGCCTCAAGGGCCCAGACCTCCATCTCTCCTAATCGTTGGCCTCCGAACTGAGCCTTTCCTCCCAGGGGCTGCTGGGTCACCAGAGAATAGGGTCCGATTGAACGGGCATGGATCTTCTCGTCCACCAGATGGTGCAATTTAAGCAGGTACATATAGCCCACGGTCACCTTATGGTGAAAGGGTTCGCCTGTCCTCCCATCGTAGAGGATGGTCTGGCCGCTCACCGGAAGCCCTGCTTTATCCAGATGTTCCTTGATCTCCTCCTCAGAGGCCCCATCAAAAACAGGAACGGAGATGTAAATCCCCTTGCCCAATTTCCGGGCCAGTTCAGTCACCTCTTCATCCGTCGCCTGTTCCAGATATTCGTTCACCTCTTTTGAGGAGTAGACCTCTTTGATTCTCCGCCGGAGGATTTTGGGGTTATAACTCTTCTCCAAATATTCAGCGATCCTCCAGCCCAGCCCCTTGGCGGCCCAGCCGAGGTGGGTCTCCAGTATCTGCCCCACATTCATTCGCGAAGGGACGCCCAGGGGATTAAGAACGACATCGACAGGGGTTCCGTCTTCCATGTACGGCATATCTTCCTCGGGTAGGACGCGGGAGATGATCCCTTTGTTTCCATGGCGCCCGGACACCTTATCCCCCACCGACAATTTGCGTTTCATCGCCACATAGACCTTGACCGATTTGATCACACCCGGGGCCAGTTCATCTCCCTTTTTCAATTTCGCCAACTTATCCGAGAAGACCCCTTTGACGACATTGATCTGAAGTTCGGCATGATCGAGGAGCTGATGGACTTCAGGGATGATCCTCTTCCCCTCTATCACATCGATCTCCCTCAAGCGGTCAAAAGGAATGGTGAAGAGGTGTTCGTCTCTGATCCGGTCTTTCGCCTCCAAAAAGACGCGATTCTTCTTCTCATCCGCGATCCGATGAGTCGCCTTCTTGTCGATCAGGTATTTTCCGATCTTCCGTCTCGTGCTGTTCTGGATGATACGGATCTCGTCGGCCTGGTTCTTGAGCAATCTGGCCCTCTCCTGTTCCTCGATTGCTTTCATTCTTTCATCCTTCTCCTGGCCCTTCCGGGAGAAAACCTTGGCATCGATCACAATCCCTTCAATCCCGTGTGGAACCTTGAGTGAGGTGTCCCTCACATCCCCTGCCTTTTCGCCAAAGATGGCCCGCAGGAGTTTCTCCTCCGGAGAGAGCTGGGTCTCTCCTTTGGGCGTGACTTTCCCGACGAGAATGTCGCCGGGTTTAACCTCTGCGCCGATCCGAACGATGCCGCTCTCATCTAAATCTTTTAAGGCTTCCTCCCCCACATTAGGGATGTCGCAGGTGATTTCTTCCTTCCCCAACTTTGTATCCCGGGCCATGCACTCCTGCTCTTCGATGTGGATGGAGGTATAGGTGTCTTCCTTCAACAGCCTTTCGCTGATGAGGATTGAATCCTCAAAGTTGTACCCTCCCCAGGGCATAAAGGCGACCAGAACATTCTGGCCAAGAGCCAGCTCTCCCATATCCGTAGCCGGCCCGTCAGCAATCACTTCCCCTTTTTTGACTCGCTCGCCCACACGGACAATCGGTCTCTGATTCATACACGTGTTCTGGTTCGACCGTTTGTATTTGATCAGGCTGTAGATGTCTACTCCCGAGTCATTCACTTTCTGGCCGTTTTCATCGGCACGGATGACAATCCGTGAGGCATCGACATCTTCGACAACCCCGTCCCGTTTTGCAACGATGGCTACTCCGGAGTCTCTCGCTACAATCCCCTCCATTCCGGTCCCGATCAAAGGGGCGTCGGTTTTCAGAAGGGGAACGGCCTGACGCTGCATATTCGATCCCATGAGGGCCCGGTTGGCATCGTCGTTCTCCAGGAAGGGAATGAGAGAGGTGGCTACGCTCACCAATTGTTTGGGTGAGACGTCCATATAGCGAATCTCTTCCGGTCTGACCATCACAAACTCCCCTCCTCGTCGGGCGGAGACAAGGGGAACGGTAAATCTCCCCTCACGATCGAGGGGGGCATTGGCTTGGGCAATCGCAGGTTTCTGTCCGTCGATCTCTGCCTCTTCATCAAGGGCAAAGAGGTGCCGGATCTGGTTCGTCACCTTTCCGTTGACCACTTCCCGGTAAGGCGTCTCGATAAAACCATAATCGTTGACACGGGCATAAGTGCCGAGAGAGGTGATCAGACCGATGTTAGGACCCTCCGGGGTTTCAATGGGACAGATCCGTCCGTAATGGGTGGGGTGGACGTCCCTCACCTCAAAACCCGCCCTTTCACGTGTGAGCCCTCCCGGGCCCAGGGCTGAAAGCCTCCGTTTATGGGTAATTTCGGACAGCGGATTGGTCTGATCCATAAACTGAGAGAGCTGACTGGAACCGAAAAACTCTTTGATCACTGCGGAGAGGGGTTTGGAGTTGATCAGGTCATGGGGCATCAATGTCTCGATGTCCTGAAGGCTCATCCGTTCTTTGATCGCCCTCTCAATCCTCACCAGTCCGATATGATATTGATTTTCGAGCAACTCTCCGACCGTTCTTACGCGGCGGTTTCCCAGATGGTCGATGTCGTCCACCGAACCCTGACCGTCTTTCAATCGGATCAAGTACTTCACCACCTCCACGACATCCCGTCTCCTCAGCGTCGTTTTCTCGTCCTCAAAAATCTTCCGGATCCGGCCCCGGACATCCTCGGTTAGAGTTCCTTCCTTCAGTGATGGCATCATTCCGATAGGATAGAGAATCTTCCCTGCTCGCTGGATCTCATCAGCCATCTCTGAAGTGGCGATCGCTTCGTCAAAATCGAGCCATCCGTCCAGAATCCGGTCGATCAGTTCCTTGCCTCCGGCGTAAGTCGCTCCGGCATCCAGGGCTTCCTTCTTCCATTTCTCCGTGAACACCAATATCTTAGGAAGATTTCCCTTTAAACCGAGTTTGTGGTTCAGTTTCATTCTCCCCACTTTGGAAAGATCGTATCGTTCCGGATTGAAGAAGAGATTATGAAAGAGATTGATCGCTGTCTCAATGGTGGGCGGATCACCGGGCCGAAGCCTTTTATAAATATCGATGAGGGCCCTTTCGGCTTCCTTCTCCCTGATCGATTTTCCCGGTTCGTCTCTGGACAATTTCTCCTTCTCCTCCCGGCTCAGCTCGATCTTATCGATGACCATTGTATCCCGTAATGAAGAGCTCACATTGATGTTGTCGATGAAGAGGATTTCAAACCCTTCGACCTTCCTCTCCTTCACCTGGTCGAGAAACTTCTCCGTCACCTCCTCATTAAACTCGGCGATCACTTCACCGGTCTTCGGATCGACCACATCCCTCGCAAGATATCTTCCCAGCAGATCCTGCGGTTCCACCGGAATGGTGGTGATCTTCGTCATCTCCAGTCGTTTATAGGATTCCTCGGTGATCCGCCGATGCTTCTTCAGGATCACTTTGTGGGTCTCCGGGTCAAGAACATCGATCGTCGCCTTCTGTCCAACGAGAACATCTTTTGAGACCTCTTTGGTAAACCTTCCCTTCCGGCAGAGGATCTTCTCCTTTCGATAGAAATAGTCCAGCAGCTCCTGGCCGGTATATTTCAGAGACCGGAGAAAGACGGTGACCGGAATCTTCCGTCTCCGGTCAATCCTGACATAGAGGAGATCCTTCTGATCAAATTCAAAATCGATCCAGGATCCTCGATAGGGGATGATGCGGGCATAATAGAGAAGCTTTCCTCCCGAATGGGGTTTCGCCTGATCCTGATCGAAGAAGACTCCGGGGGAGCGGTGGAGCTGGCTCACGATCACCCGTTCCGTCCCGTTGATGATAAAGGTCCCGTTGTCTGTCATCAGAGGAATTTCACCGAAATAGACCTCCTGCTCCTTGACCGCTTTAATGCTTTTGGCCTTCGTCTCCTCATTCACATCCCAGACAACCAGGCGAACGGTCACTTTGATGGGAGCGGCATAGGTCATCCCCCTCAGGAGACACTCCTCCATATCATATTTGGGCTCGGTGAACCGGTAGCTTACAAATTCGAGGGAAGCGGTTTCATAGAAATCTTTGATTGGAAAAACCGTTTTAAAGACGCCTTGAAGCCCAACGGGCTCCCGGTTTTCCAGATCCACATCGGCTTGTAGGAATTTCTCGTAAGATCCTTTCTGAACATCGATCAGATTGGAGATCTCCAGGATCTCCCTGATCTTTGAAAAATTCTTGCGGTATCGACGATAAACGGGAACGATGCTGGCCATATGGACTCCTTCCTCAAATAAAAAGTCCCCTCCCTATTGGACTCCTTAACCTGCACGGTTCTGTCCTTCCGGGAAGAGACAACGATGTCCTTCAACAAAACTTTTTTTCGTAAATTCCTTGACCCAGTCATATAGTAGTCGTTGGTCAGATAGTCGGTTAGCCAAATGACTAAAAGACTATGAGGCAACGAGACTATATGATAATTTAAAAAGACCGTATTCTAACCTTCTGAAAATCTCCCTGTCTACCTCATGCGGGTCTGACCGGGGGACTTACCCCGCTTCATCTCAAAGATGACGCCTCGATCTATTTCACTTCGACCGTTCCGCCGCCCTCTTCTAACTTCTTCTTCATCGTCGCCGCTTCCTCTTTGGTGACGCCCTCTTTGACGGGTTTCGGAATACCTTCGACCAGATCTTTTGCCTCTTTCAGCCCCAACCCGGTCAGTTCTCTCACGACCTTGATGACCTGAATCTTCTTGTCGCCAAAACCGGTCAGGATCACATCAAATTCCGTCTTTTCTTCTTTGGGGGCCGCTTCCGCTCCCGCTCCTGCTCCGGCACCTGGAAAGGCTGCCAGGGCCACCGGAGCAGCTGCTTTAACTCCTAACTTCTCCTCAAGGACCTTCACCAGGTCCCGGGCTTCCAGCAAGGTGAGAGTGCTGATCTCTTCTGCAATTTTTTGAATATCCGCCATTTAAAAAATCCTCCTATCTATTTAATTAGAAAGTAGAGAGTAGTTAAAAAAAGAAAAGTCCTCTTCTCCTTCCCACCTTCTGCTTTCCACATTCCACGCTCTACTGCCCACTTTCCAATTCGGCCAGTTGATCGGTCCGAGCCTGAATCACACCGACGACCTGCCGAAGACCGCTCAGGATGACTCCTGCCAGCTCCTGTGCCGGAACCTGTATCCCCCCAAGTATCTGAGCCAGTAAAATCTCCCGGGAGGGCATCGTGGCTAAAGCCTTAATCTCATCGGGCGGGATCACCCTCCCCTGGATCAGACCGATCTTGATCTCAAGTTTAGGCTGTGTTTTAACGAACTCCGACAAAATCTTTGCCAGAGAAACCGGGTCGCCATGGGAAATGGCGATCGCTGTCGGCCCCTTGAAATAATCGTTCAGTTTCTCCAGATCCGTCCCTTTGGCCGCCAGCTTCATCATCGTATTCTTCACGACATGATAGGAAATCTTCTCCTCCCTAAAACGCCGCCTCAGGGTGTTGATCTGCTCCACATTAAGACCACGGTAATGGGTCAGGACCGCGGCTTGAAACCCCTCCACTTTCTTTGAAAAATTGGTTACGACTTGTCTCTTCTCATTTCGGTTCAATGAACTCCACCTCCTCGATGAGGTCGTGTTTAGGAATTAGGAAGCCATGAAAGCACAAAATAATTCAAAGAGTTTATGATTTTTCCTGAGTTCCTGGTCTCCTTATTAGGCTTTTAAAACCCCCCTGATCTGGCCGGGATCGATTTTGATCCCAGGCCCCATCGTTGTGGACAAGGCAATGCTTCGCAAATAGATCCCCTTGCTTGTGGGCGGTTTGGCACGAAGGATCACCTCCAGAAGAGTTTTTATATTTTCCAACAATCGATTCAGACCAAAGGAGACCTTTCCCACGGGGACATGCACCACTCCTGCCTTCTCTACTTTAAACTCAACCTTCCCTGCTTTAATCTCTTTGATCGCCCTCTCCAGGTCGAAGGTGACAGTACCCACCTTCGGATTGGGCATCAGTCCGCGAGGCCCCAATATCTTTCCCAGTTTACTGACCTGGCCCATGATGTCCGGAGTGGCAATGGCTTTGTCAAATTCCAGCCATCCCTTTGAAATCTTCTCTATGAGTTCCTCCGCTCCCACAATATCGGCGCCGGCATCCAGGGCCTCTTTCTCTTTCTGCCCCTTGGCAAAGACCAGCACTCTCACCTTCTTGCCGGTCCCATTAGGGAGGACCACCGTACCCCGAACCATCTGATCCGCTTTCTTCGGGTCTACCCCGAGACGGATGGCGATGTCCACTCCTTCATCGAATTTGGCATAGGCCGTCTCCAGAAGGAGTTTCACCCCTGCTTCCAGTTCAAACCTTTCATTTCGATCTACCTTGCTTCTTGCCTCTGAATATTTTTTCCCTTGGTTTGTCATCTTCCTTCTCTCAAGTAATCTCCAGACCCATACTCCGGGCCGTTCCCTCGACCGTCCGAATGGCCCCTTCCAGATCCGCTGCATTGAGATCTTTCAGTTTGATCTGGGCGATCTCTTTCACCTGGTCTTTGGTCACCTTGCCCACCTTGTTTCGATTCGGTTCGCCTGATCCTTTGACAATCTTAGCCGCTCGCTTCAACAGGACGGAGGCGGGCGGTGTCTTTGTCACAAAAGCGAAGGAACGATCGGAATAGATGGTGATCACCGCGGGAATGATCATTCCTTCCTGCGACTGGGTGCGAGCGTTAAAGGCCTTGCAAAACTCCATGATGTTCACCCCGTGCTGCCCTAAGGCCGGCCCCACCGGAGGAGAAGGATTGGCCTGCCCCGCTTGAATCTGAAGTTTCACCATTCCCACGACTTTTTTCGCCATGCTTCACCCCGTTAGAAAGCCCCGCCATTTATGGCAGGGATATAAAAAATGTTTATTCAATATTGAATGTGAGGCTAAAGCCCCGTCTTTTCTAACGGGGTTCACTCCTCCGATTTCAATTAATTCTTTTCCACCTGAATAAAATCTAATTCGACGGGTGTTGACCTTCCGAAGATCGAAACCAGAACCTTCAATTTCCTTTTTTCTGGTTTAACTTCTTCGATCGTTCCAATAAAGTTGATGAAGGGACCGTCCATCACCCGGACGCTATCGCCGGTATTGAAAGAAACTTTTGGCTTTGCCTTTGAAACACCGTCCTTCATTTGGGAGAGGATATCCTCCACCTCTTTTTCCGAAAGAGGAAGTGGTTTAATGCTGTCCCCGGCAAAACCGGTGATCTTCGGCGTCTCCTTCACGATATGCCAGGTCTCCTCATTCAACTCCATTTGAACCAACAGATATCCCGGAAAGATCTTCCGCTGTGAGGTCTTCTTCTTCCCCTTTGCCAATTCCACCACGGTCTCTGTTGGGACTAAGATCGAAGAGAAATATTGACCTCTCCCGAGGTTCTTAATGCGTTCCTCTAAGTTCTGTTTCGCTCTGTTCTCAAAACCCGAATAAGTGTGAATGACATACCACTGAAGTGCCATAATCGCTGTTATCTCCGACCTGCTGGATAGGGTTTTATGAAGCGAAATACGGTTTGGCCTTATGCTTTATTAACTGCCCCCCCTCTTCAATAACTCCCGGATGAGACTGGACAAGCCTGAATCGACAATGGCCAAGAAGAGAGCGATGATGAAAACAGCAACAAGAACTACAGCCGTCCCGGCAAGAGCATCCTTCCTTGATGGCCAGGTGACCTTTTTTAACTCGGTTTTCACTTCCCTTAAAAACTGTTTAGCCCCTTCATATTTTTCTCTGAAAGAAAACGTCATCCGTTGAACTCTTTCTGAGGCATGCCTCAAGCATCCTCTTTAAAAAGAATTTATATTCAGCGCAGAATCATCCGATGTCCATGGCTTGTTAAATATATTTATTGGGTGCATGGCAGCCACGAACCATAGGAGGTTCAGGGCTTGCCACGCACTTCGCATGGTGCGTGGCAGGCCAGGAGGGATTCGAACCCCCATCACCCGGATTTGGAGTCCGGTGCTCTATCCGTTAGAGCTACTGGCCTGTATCCGGTGAGTGGATAGTAGAATGTAGAACGTGGCTTTCAGACCAGAATATTTTTTATCCCGCCACCTTCTACTTTCCACCCGCCGCGTTCACTCCTTACTTTGTCTCTTTGTGAACCGTATGCTTTCGACAAAAGCGACAATACTTTTTTAACTCCAGTTTATCCGGAGTTGTCCGTTTATTCTTGGTGGTGGAGTAATTCCTCCGTTTACACTCCGTACAGGCCAGGTTTAAAATATTTCTCATTCACACAACTCCAGGCTAAAAGTTCGAATCCAAATTGATTCCCTAAGAAAGCCCCCCTCATTTATGGCGGGGTGGTTACAGAAAACCTCAATTTTTTATGCAAGGTGGAGTTCAAAACCCCACCTTTTCTAACGGGGCTTATTCGAGGACATCGCTGATGACGCCGGCGCCCACGGTCCGACCGCCCTCGCGAATCGCAAACCGCAACTCCTTCTCCATCGCAATCGGCGTGATCAACTCCACAGACAACGACACATTGTCCCCGGGCATCACCATCTCCACCCCCTCAGGCAGGGTCGCCACCCCCGTCACATCCGTCGTCCGAAAATAGAACTGAGGCCGATAGCCATTGAAAAACGGCGTATGACGCCCCCCCTCTTCCTTGGTCAAGATATAGGTCTCGGCCTTGAATTTCCGATGAGGCGTAATGCTGCCAGGCTTCGATACCACCTGCCCTCGCTCCACATCCTCTCGCTTGACCCCACGAAGCAGCACCCCCACGTTGTCCCCAGCCTGCCCCTGATCCAGGGTCTTACGAAACATCTCCACCCCCGTGCAAACCGTCTTCATCGTCGGCCGAATGCCTACCACCTCCACCTCTTCTCCCACCTTGACCATCCCACGCTCAACCCTTCCCGTCACCACGGTCCCCCGACCCGAGATCGAAAAGACATCCTCCACCGGCAACAAAAAGGGCTTGTCCACCTCCCGAACAGGCTGCGGGATAAACTCGTCCACCGCATCCATCAACTTCAATATCCCACTGCACCACTGACATTCCACCTTCCCACACCCACACTCCAATGCCTTGAGCGCAGACCCCCTGACCACCGGCGCCACATCCCCAGGAAAATCATAGCCGCTCAACAACTCCCTGACCTCCAACTCCACCAAATCCAACAGCTCCGGATCTTCCACCATGTCCACCTTGTTCAAAAATACCACAATGTATGGCACCCGAACCTGCTTGGCCAACAGCACATGCTCCCTCGTCTGAGGCATCGGACCATCCGCAGCCGATACCACCAGGATCGTCCCGTCCATCTGCGCCGCTCCCGTGATCATGTTCTTGATGTAGTCCGCATGACCCGGACAGTCAATGTGCGCATAGTGACGCTTCGCCGTCTCATACTCCACATGCGCAATCGCTATCGTCAACCCGCGCTCCTTCTCCTCAGGCGCCTTGTCGATCTGATCAAACGCCATATACGAGGCCAACCCCTTGCCCGCCAACACCTTCGTGATCGCCGAGGTCAACGTCGTCTTCCCATGATCCACGTGCCCAATCGTCCCCACATTCACATGCGGCTTCGTCCTCTCAAATTTCGGCTTCGACATGGCTCATTCCCTCCTTGTCTTCGGGCGCTCTCAGGCGACCCTTTTCAGTTCGGAAAGGATCTCCTCACTCACGGATGGCGGCACCGGGCTATAATGAGAGAATTGCAGAGTAAAGGTGGCTCTTCCTTGCGTGAGGGATCGAAGGTCGGTGACATATCCAAACACATTAGCCAGAGGAACCTCTCCGGTGATCACATTGGTTCCCTTCCGGTATTCGACTCCCGCTGTTTTTCCTCTTCTGGAGTTGAGGTCGCCCACAACCTGACCCACAAACTCCTCCGGCGTGATGATCTCGATGGACATCAGAGGCTCAAGCAGGATGGGGCTTGCCCGGCGGGCTCCCTCTTTAAATCCCATGGATCCGGCAATCTTGAAGGCCATTTCAGAGGAGTCGACATCATGGTAAGACCCATCGATGAGAGTGATTTTCACATCGACCATTGGAAATCCGGCGAGGACCCCTTTCTCCATGGCCTCTGTGACGCCCTTTTCAATCGCAGGGATATACTCCCTCGGGACTCTGCCCCCCACGATCTTGTTGACGAATTCGAAACCTTTTCCAGGAGGCTGTGGCTCGAGGGTCAACCAGGCATGGCCATACTGACCCCTTCCGCCTGACTGACGGATAAAACGGCCTTCGGACTTGACCGTTTTGGTAATCGTCTCGCGATAGGCGACCTGGGGTCTTCCCACGTTGGCTTCCACGTTGAACTCCCTCAGGAGCCGATCGACGATGATTTCGAGATGGAGCTCGCCCATTCCGGAGATAATGGTTTGGCCCGACTCTTCATCGGTCTTCATCTTGAAGGAAGGATCTTCAAGAGTCAGTTTATGAAGAGAGACCCCCAATTTTTCCACATCCCCCTTCGTCTTAGGTTCCAGGGCGATGGAGATCACCGGTTCCGGGAAGTTTATTGATTCAAGGATGATCGGCTCCTTTTCAGTACAGATCGTATCGCCGGTGGTGGTATATTTGAGGCCCACGGCGGCAAAGATGTCTCCTGCGGAAACTTCCTGAATCTCCTCCCGCTTGTTTGCATGCATCTTCAACAACCGGCCGATTCGCTCTTTTTTCCCCCTGGTGGGGTTGAAGACCGAATCGCCCGATTTGAGCGTCCCGGAATAGATGCGAAAGAAGGTGAGCTGGCCGGTATAGGGGTCGTTCATAATTTTAAAGGCAAGGGCTGAGAGGGGATGCCCATTATTGGCTGAAAAGGCTTTCTCTTCGCCCCGGAGATCGATTCCTTTCACCGGAGGGAGATCGAGCGGGGAAGGGAGGTAATCGATGATGGCATCAAGCAGGGGCTGGACCCCCTTATTTTTAAAGGAGGCTCCGCAGAGCACCGGAGTTCCCTTCAACTTCAAGGTGGCCTCCCTGACGGCCTGTCTGATTTCAGGCTCTGAAATCTCCTTTCCCTCTATAAATTTCTCCATCAATGGCTCACTCGACTCCGACAGCCTCTCGATCAGGATCTCCCTTTGCTTTGAAGCTCCCTTCAAATAGGCTTCTGGAATATCGAGGACATCGAAGAGGGTGCCCTGGCTGTTGGGATCGTAAAGCAGGGCCTTCATGGAAACAAGGTCGATCATTCCCTGAAAATCCTCTTCTTTTCCGATGGGGATCTGAAGGGGAAGGGGGTTAATCTTGAGGCGATCGATCATCATCTGAAGACATCCGTCAAAATCCGCTCCCATCCGGTCCATCTTGTTGACAAATGCGATGCGGGGAATTTCATACTTGTCAGCCTGTTTCCAGACGGTTTCCGATTGAGGCTCCACTCCACCGACCGAACAGAAAACAGCCACCGCTCCATCGAGAACCCGGAGGGATCGTTCCACTTCGATCGTAAAGTCCACATGGCCCGGGGTGTCTATGATGTTGATCCGGTAATCCTTCCAGAAACAGGTCGTGGCTGCAGAGGTGATCGTAATCCCTCTTTCCTTCTCCTGTTCCATCCAGTCCATAGTGGCTGAGCCATCATGGACTTCTCCCATCTTGTGGGTGACGCCTGTATAGTAGAGGATTCGCTCCGTGGTAGTCGTCTTTCCCGCATCGATGTGGGCCATAATGCCGATATTCCTGGTCTTTTCTTTTAAAACGTTTGACACTTAAAACCTCTTAATGATTGAAACCACGTAGTTGGCGTGGTTGAAACTCAAATTTATGAGACACAGGTTGAGGATAAGATTGAGATTGAAGGGGAACTAATTAATTCCTGAACCTTAGCCTTGACCTAAACGTTTAACCCATTCGGCGGCGCTTGGCGCCGCTCAGGGCTGATTTGACGCTGTTACCAGCGGTAATGAGCAAACGCTTTATTAGCTTCGGCCATTTTGTGTGTATCTTCTCTCTTTTTGACAGAGGCCCCGCGGTTATTGGCTGCGTCTGTCAATTCGGCAGAAAGTTTTTCCTCCATCGTCTTTTCCGAACGCTTTTTTGCATAACCGATTATCCATCGAATCGCTAAAGCAGTCTTCCTACTCGGTCTCACCTCTACCGGAACCTGATACGTAGCGCCACCCACCCTCCTTGGTCTTACTTCGATCATGGGCTTCACATGATCCATGGCCTGGCTGAAGGTTTTAATCGGATCGGAATGGGTCCGCTCCTTAATGAGATCGAGGGCCCCATAGAAGATCCCTTCTGCCACGCTCTTTTTTCCCTGACGCATGATCCCGTTAATAAACTTGGCGATCATGGCATCACGATATTTAGGGTCCGGCAGTATCTCTCTCTTTCTTACTTCCCTTTTTCTGGGCATAACTGCTCCTTCTTTCTGTCTTCAACTATATTAAAAGAGAGGTTGTTACTTGGGTCTCTTAGCTCCGTATCGAGAGCGGCCCTGTTTTCGGTCCTGAACACCAACCGCATCGAGGGTGCCACGGATAATATGATAGCGAACCCCTGGCAGGTCTTTCACTCTTCCCCCCCGAATGAGGACGACGGAGTGTTCCTGAAGGTTATGCCCGATTCCCGGGATATAGGCGGTCACCTCGATCCCATTGGTCAATCGCACACGGGCAACTTTTCTAAGGGCAGAATTTGGTTTTTTGGGGGTGTTTGTGTAGACTCGAATACAAACGCCTCTTTTTTGTGGCGACCCCGTAAGAGCCGGAGCAGAAGTCTTGCTTTTTGCTTTACCTCTTCCAATTCGAACCAGTTGATTAACCGTTGGCATTTCGA
>Ga0194127_10002263_pt1 | contig 26635 bp, 24 predicted proteins | sample TA2KigC100mmetaG_FD_148624 | JGI IMG/M metagenome (GOLD analysis project Ga0194127, IMG submission 148624) | Freshwater microbial communities from Lake Tanganyika, Tanzania - TA2015036 Kigoma Deep Cast 100m | ecosystem: Environmental > Aquatic > Freshwater > Lake | place: Tanzania: Lake...
AGGGACTCGATGAGGCCCAGATAGAGGGGAGAAGATTTCGGCATACAGACCCCCTGAATCAAACGCTCCTCGTGTTCTTCCGAAAACCCATTGGCAATCTTCAGGATGGATCTTACCTGCTCTCCGATGTGCTGCGCAAGCAGTTTATTCTTCGTCTGGATCAGGTCGGGAAGGCTTTCGAGAAGGTCCATCGCCTCCTGAAAGATATCATTCACCTCTTTCACGGCACGATCGCTGAAAAAGATGTGTTCCTTCTCCATGGACTTCAGCCGGCCCACCATTCCCTCCATGTTGTATCCCATCCGGTCAAAACTGGAGGCCATGGAGAGGTAGGGTTTCGCCCATTCCTTTCCCTTCTCGCCGGGTGAGCTCTTCTCGATCACAAATTTGGCCAGCTCTGCTGAATGTCTTCGAACCTCCCCCTTCATGTCATCCGCTTCTTTGATCGACTTCTCGCTGACCGTCCGAAACCCCTCGAAGATAAGTTCCAGCATCTTGATCTCGCTCCGACAGACCAGAATCAGTTTCTCCTCGACCTCCTTATTCATCTCTCTTCTCCTCGATAAATAGTGAATTATCAAAAAGTCGTCACTCCGGTGAAAACCGGAGTCCAGAATTTTTACCACTATTCGAAAAGACTGGATTCCCCCGTATCAAGTGCGGGGCAGGCTTATCAAGTCCGGAATGACAAAAGTTTTAGAGTCTCATATGGTACGGTAAAACTTCTTAAAAGAGTTTCAATTGCTCTTTCGACTGCCCTGTCTCTTTTTGTTCGGGAAAGAGATTGATCTTTCCGTAAACGCCATCATGGCCCGGAACGATCGAAACCTTTCCCTGCCTCATCCGAATGATTCCTTCAAGAATCCTGGGCGGAACAAAGGAGGCTAATTCATCCGGTGTGGCATCGAGAAGGATATGGAACTCCGATCCTCCTCTTTCGATCAGTCGATCATATTCCGCATCAACCGCCTTTGTCCCCACCCGAACTCCTAACCCTCCGGCAATGATCTCCTCCAGGGGAATGAGGTGGATGGAAGGGACGGCATGCTTTGGAATAAAACCTTCCTGCCGATCGGAGAGTTCTTCGACCCGATGCATCACCCCGATGGTCAACTTCTTCTGGCATTCAGGGCAGAGATTCCGATGCGATCTTGTTTCAGCCGGAGAGAAGATCACCCCGCACTGGCGGTGGCCATCATAGTGATATTTCCCCTCTTCCGGAAAGAATTCAATCGTGAAGAGAAACTTCCTTTTGTCTTTCTTCCGGAGAATATCAACCACTTCTTGATAATGGAGGTCGCCATCGAAGCAATTCGCTTCCCTTCCTAACCGGTTCGGCGAGTGAGCGTCGGAATTGGAAATAAGCGTAATCTCATCGAGAGCCGAAAGCCTCCAGTTCATCTCCGAGAGCCGAAAGCCTCCAGTTCATCTCAGGGTCAGAGGAGAGGCCGGTCTCAATGGCCCGGATATGAGGAGACATCTCTTCAAAGCATTCCCCGATCGAATCGAACCCGGAATTGGCTCCGAAGATCGAAAACCACGGCGTCCATGCGTGGGCGGGAACAATGAGGCAGTCCTCGGAGACATCGAGAATCATCTTAACGAGTTCTTTTGCGGAAAAACCGAAGATGGGTCTTCCATCGGAAGAAAGTTTTCCAAGATTCCCCATCTTTGAATTGATCTTCTCCACCACCTCAAAAGAAGGGGCAAAAATGAGATTGTGAATCCGTCTTACCTTACCCTTCTGGGAGTAAATGTTGCTCAGCTCTGTGGTCAAAATGAAACGGACCCCTTCATCTCCTTTTCTCAACTGAAAGAGCCCATTGCCTGAGGGAACCAGTTTGGCCTGCAACTCTGCAAAATAAGTGGGATGGGTAAAATCCCCTGTCCCGAGAAGCGCAATCCCCTTCTTTTTTGCCCACCGTGCAAGCGTTTCTACCTCCATATCCTTGCTCGTGGCCCGGCTGTACTTCGAATGGAGATGAAAATCAGCGATGAACCGCATCATTTAAACCATGAAATCCGAAACACGAAACCCTAAATACGAAACAATTCCAAAATTGATGAACTCGTAAAAAGTCGAAAAATAGAAAAAATGTCATGCTGAATTTATTTCAGCATCTAACAGTTTCAACAACTCATGAGACCCTGAAACAAGTTCAGGGTGACAGATCGGGACTTTTTACGAGACCATCAAAATTCTAAATCCAAATGTTCAAAACTTGTTTCGAATTTTGGTCATTCGAAATTTGAATTTGTTTCGTGCTTCGATATTCGGATTTCGAATTTATAGGGACCCGTCCCCTCCTACCCCACAACCTTATAGACGGTGTCGTGCTCCCTGACCTTATCCTTCACCCTGATCCCGATATCCGCGCCCGGTCCGGCCTCCAGGACATTGCTGTTCTCAATCTGCATCGAATCAACCGTCTGAGTGACGTCGGTCGTATGGCCGACGATGTGGATCTGGTCGCCCACTTTCAAGGAGCCTTCCGAGAGCCGAATAGCGGCCACGCCGATCTTCCCAAAAAACTTGATCACCAGTCCCACTTTCTTCTCTTCCATCGTCTTCCTCCTTTCGCAGGGTTTAAACCTCCACTCCCATACTCCTCAATCTCTTTAAAACATCTCCAACCTCGATCGTATTCAAACATTCTAACTCTTTGCACAGGAAGAACCTTTCTTCAGCGCAGGGCGAACAGGGAATCCCTCTTCGAATGACTTCGATCTTCTCCCCCCTTGGCGACCATACTCTGTGATCGGTGGGACCGAAGATGGTTAATGTCGGCAATCCCAGAGCAGCTGCCATGTGAGAGATGCCAGAATCGTTTCCGATGAAGAGCCGGCTCCCTTCCATCACGGAGGCGAGCTGAACCAGTGAAAGCCCTTTGGTTAAAATCAGATGGGGTGAGTTCAGTTCTTCAAAAGCATGGAGGACCTCCGGCCCCTCGGCAGGACCGAGGACGATAAGGAACTTCCCGCCGGGTTTCGTTTGAAGATGACGAAAAAGATCTAAAAAATGTTTCAAGGGCCATATCTTTTTTCTGCTCCCGCTTCCCGGATGGAGGATGATGGCTTTTGATCTTTCTTCGGGGGAGAGTCCTCTCCCCGTCCAGAAATTCTTTCCCCACTCCTGATCCTCCTTCTTTAAGTAAAGCCTGGGATGTTCCTCTGAAGGCGGAATTCCGTATCGGGTCAGCTGTCTAATCAGGTGATCGGACAGATGAATCCCCTCATCCCAGTTCGGCAGGGGATTGATATGAAGGATCCGGCCCTGACAGACCCTTTTTAAATTTCCGATGAGCGTTCCCTCTCCATCTTTTGATCGGACAGATGAATCCCCTCATCCCAGTTCGGCAGGGGATTGATGTGAAGGATCCGGCCCTGACAGACCCTTTTCAAATTTCCGATGAGCGTTCCCTCTCCATCTTTTCCGAAGACGACGATGAGTCCAAACCCGCTGAAAAACTGAGAAAGGGCCCGATCCAGCAGCCCCTCGCGGACGAAGAAGGTGGCCATCCCTTTCTGGTCGATGGAAAAAATCTCCTCTGCATAGAAACGCCCTTCTGCTAATTGAAGTATTCTGGGGTAGCCCATCATCACCGGTCTTGCGTTTGGAAAAGCCCTTCGAAGGGCTGTTAGCGCTGGCAGGGCCAAGATGAAATCGCCCAGGGCGCCCTGATGGATCACCAGCATTGATTGAATCTTCGGGTTCTTCCCTTCCGCAGAAAGGGTCATTCTTGCCTCCTTCTATCCTTGCGAAATCCTCTCGAGCCGTCTCCGCACATGCTCATCCTCCGGCGTGATTCTGAGGACTTCCTCGTACTCTCTTCTGGCTTCTTTCCATCTTTTCTGCTCTTCATAGAGAACGCCCAGGTTGATCCTGGCAAAGAGGTAATTTGGATTGGTGCGGATCGCCTTCTTCAGCTCGGAAATCGCCTCTCGATATCGCCCCTGATCACCGTAGAGGAGGGCCAGGTTATAACGAAGATCCGCATACCGAGGATTTAACCGAACAGCCTTTTCCATCAGCCGGAGCGCCTCCCGGGGCCGCCTCATCAAGCCATAGATATAACTGAGGTGGGCATATCCCATTCCGTAAAATGGGATTTAGCTTTATCGCCTTTTTGAACTCCTCAATCGCCTTTCGATAGTCTCCATAGTGATAATAGACCGACCCTAAGTTGGAATGAAACTGGAATGCGTCAGGGATCAGTTTTGCCGCCTTCTCCAGTTCCCGAATCGACTGAACCGATTTTCCTTCCCTGGCAAGGTAGAGGCCAACGAAGTGATGGAATGGTCCATAAAGGCGACGCAAATGAATCTTCCCGAAACCCCTCCCTTTTCTTTCAAGGAGGTGAATCTTTCCTCTCTTCCATATCCCCTTCTTCCGGTAGTAGTCTTGACAGGCAGGATGGCTCCGGAGCGCTTTCTGAATTCTTGAAATGGCCTCCCGTTGCCTTCCCATCTGAAGATAGATCATTCCTAAAAGATGCTGGAGAAAACCTTCCTTTGGGTTCTTCCTTGCCTCAGAGAGAAAGATTTCTTCAGCCTCTTTCCATCGCCCCATCTCAAGGTAGAGGTAACCCAAATGGAGGGCGGCCTCCCGGTACTTAGGGTTGAGGCGAATGGCCTGGCCAAACTCCTTCTCCGCTCTGCCCAAATCTCCCTCCGCCGCCAGGAGCAAACCCATCTGGTTGCGGAGATCCGCATAATCCGGATGAGCCTGAATCTCCTCCTCAATCTCCTGTAAAATCCGCTTATACACCGGAAGCTGTTTTATCTTCATCCGTTTCTTCCTTCTTCTTTATTTCGATCGGAATCCATTGCCCTTTCTCCTTTCGCCAGTTGATAAACTGGAAAACGATATCGGAAACTCCGGAAATGGAGCGGATCTTCTTTTCAAAGGTGAAGAGGGTCTTCGCAGTAAATTCCTTCACCCCCTCCTCGCCCCCATCCGCATAGATGCGGGAGAGTTTAAAGAGCCCCCGCAGGTAAACCACTCCCCTCACGGTCCCGAAATCGATCTTGGTATAATCGATATTGGTCCGGATCAGCATCCTTCGGACTTCAGACTGGATGACAAAATCGTCTTTGTTCATCTCTCAACCGCCTGAGGGGGTGCCTCCAACGCCCTTCGAACGGCATCCAATAACTCTTCCGGGTCGTAGGGCTTCTTGATAAAAAAACGGGCGCCCAGCTCACGGGCTCTCTCCTCGGCATTCCTCTCCGGACTTCCCGTGACAAAAATGATGGGAATACGGCTCATCCGTTTTGACTCTTTCAACTTCTCAGCCACACTGAACCCATCGCCTGCCGGCATCCCCCCGCTCCTTATGGGCCATAAATACGCCCTGGACGCCGTCAAAGGCAACGACCGTATGGTATCCGTTTGATTGGAGGCGGATGGTCAATGCCTTAACAATATCCCGCTCGTCATCGACAATGAGAATCTTCCTTTTGCGAGCCATTACCCGCCTCCCTTGCCTTCTCTCTTTTGGGATTCCGGACTCATCCGATCAGAAACGGCCCCCTGAAGCCACGCCAACATTTCATCCCTCCGTTTCTGAAAAGCCTCCATCTTTCCCTTTTCGATCGGAAGCCCCGAGGGAAGACTCTCCTTCAGTGGGTTTCTGAATCGCCCGTCTTTTGCCATCCGGTAATCCAGATGAGGGCCCGTGGAGAGACCGGTGGAACCCACATAACCGATCACCTGCTTCTGCCTGACCCGGGCTCCTTTTCTGATTCCGGGACCGTAACCCGAGAGGTGGCCATAATAGGTCATATACCCGTTCGGGTGCCGGAGCACCACCTGTTTTCCGAATCCTCCTCCCCACCCGCAGGAGACCACGGTCCCATCTGCCACCGCCCATATAGGCGTCCCTGAAGGCGCCGCATAATCAACGCCATAATGAGGACGAACCCCGCCAAGGATGGGGTGTTTCCTCGCCTTGCTGAATCTCGAACTGATGCGGGTAAAACGAAGGGGAGACCTCAGAAAAGCCTTCTTCAAAGCAAGCCCTTTCTCATTATAAAAATCGCCCTTAAAGTGAATCCCCTGGATCACCTTCTCTCCTCTCTGGTACTCCACCGCATGAATCGGACCGTATCGAATAAATTCCTTCTCCTTATAAACCTTCTCGACCACCATTTGAAACCGGTCTCCTTCTCTTACATCTTTATAGAAATCGATCTCTGCGGCGAGGATTTCAGCAAAGGAGATCACCAGCTGTTCTTTTTCTCCCGCGGATTCCATCGCCTCAAAAAGGGAAGACCGAATGACCCCCTCCACTTTGACCAGATGAGTTTCAAGAGGAATTTCCTTCCTCCGTCCAATATATCCCTCTGGACCCTTTTCGATCTCATAGATTTCGATCGGACCCGCTTCGAAAATAAATTTTACCAGCTCCCCTTTTTCGTCAGCAATAAATCGGAATTGTCCGCCTTTCAATCTCCTGAAATCGACCAAAGGCTTCAACGTTGAAACGATCCGTTCAGTCCAGATTTGAGATATACCCCTCTCCGCCAGCGATTTTGAAAAAGTGCTTTTCTCTTTGATCGTGCCCTCGATGATCTGATGCACCGGTTCGGGGGGTTGAACCTCTTTGGATGGAGGGCTGATTTCAGCGGGACCGCCTTTGGAGAGAATGGGCCAGTAGGGCAGGACAAAGAAATAGGCGATTAAAAATATGATGCACCGGTTCGGGGGGTTGAACCTCTTTGGATGGAGGGCTGATTTCAGCGGGACCGCCTTTGGAGAGAATGGGCCAGTAGGGCAGGACAAAGAAATAGGCGATTAAAAATAAGAGGAGGACCCCAAGAGAACCCAAGAAAAGAAACCGCTTCCGTTTCTTCCTTCGATCATCTTGAGACTGCCGCTGAAATAAATGATCCCTCTTCATTCTGAATTCTTAGCTCTCAACCTTTCTTAAAAACGCCGCCGCATCTTCCGGAGGAGTGGGATTGACGAAAAATCCCGTCCCCCATTCAAAACCCTCCCGCAGTCCGATCCGCAGACGGGTTTCAATATGCCAGTGGTATTCCGGGCGATGGAACCTCTCCTGAACCGGAGAGGTATGAAAGGTCAAACTATAAGGAGGATCGGAGAGCAACTTGTGAAATTTAAGAAACAGGGACTGGATCGCCATAGAGAGATCCTCTGTTTCCTCTTCTTGAAGTCGATGAAAATCGGAGCGATGCGCTTTTGGAACGATCCAGGTTTCGAAAGGAAAGCGCGAGGCAAAGGGGGCGAAGACCAAAAAATGGACGGTCTCCAGAATAACCCTTTTCCTCGCCGATATCTCCTCTTTGAGGATATCGCAAAAAATACAGCGCTCCTTCCGCTGATAATAATCCAATATCCCCAGGATCTCTTCGTCGATTCTCCTCGGAATCACAGGCATGGCCAGGATGTGGGAGTGGGGATGGCGGTTAAAGAGTCCCGGATAATTCTTTAAGATGAGAAACTGTTCAAAACGACGGTCTTTCTCCAGGTCGATGAGCCTCGCCTGATAGGCCTGAAGAATCTTTCTGATCTGAGAGGATTCCATGAAGGCAAGGCTCTGATGATGTTCAGGAGCCTCGATGACGATCTCGTGGGCGCCGATGGCTTCCATCACATCATACATCCCATCGGGCCTCCGGTCGAACTCTCCCTCAATCCGGAAGAAGGGAAATTTGTTTGGGATGACGCGGATTCCCCATCCCCTTTCCTGCTTGATGGAGAAGGTCTCCGGAGGCGTCATTTCTTCGTTTCCCGCGCAGAAGGGACACGGGCCCTCCAAATTCTGAACCTGATAGGGCGGTTTAAAGGAGAGATAATCAGAGGGTCCCTTGGGGTGATCGGTGGTGATGACCACCCACATTCTGGTAACAGGATCTCTTCTCAGTTCAGCCACAAAACCTCCTTATGCCAGCAGGGATTGATAGACAAATTGCCTCCCCCGGTGAGTCGCCTCCCGGTTCGAGTGGTTCGCCCCCTCCATTCTCAACACCAGCCGCTTCTTATAGAGGTTCAGCAACCTTGTGCCGCTCGTGTTCATACCGATCTTTTCTTTCTCGGATAATTCCTTTAAGGTCAATTGCCTCGTATTCATCACCTGGTTCAAGGTCTGGGCCAGATAATTGTTCAGAGATCCGATGATCCGCCACCCGCCTGACCCTGTGGTCAGGGCCGCTAATTTCTTCCTCTCCAGGGCCACGCCGATGTTCTCCTCCTGGGAGGGATTGAGCCCCTTCAGGACGAGGAACTTCTCGCCGTACTCACCGCTCCAGAGTCGCGACACCATCTTGGCCACCACCTCATCGGCCCATGAAAAATCGATGGAGCCCATTCCGGAAAAATCGATGACGAGGCAAGGCTCATCGCCCTCTCTGAGGATCTTCTCGATCATCTCGCGGAGCCGTGCGCCCCGGGAGCGGCCGGCCATCTCCTTTTTGCCGTTCTTGAACAGGTCGTGGGTGAGTTTCTTCAGGGAGAGGGTTTTCTTATTCATTCTTTCACTTCAATTGATTCAGTTGAAACGATTTAAGCAAAGAATTCCTTCTTTGTCAAGATATTTTTAAGGAGCTATCTTTAAGGCGTGATAATTTCATCCAGCGACTCTTCTGGGATAAGGGTAAATAGCCTGGAACAAAGGACTTAAAAATGTTGTTAGAAGGTTTCAACGGCTAGCCATTGGACCAAACGTCTTCAATCTGGCGTCCATAACGTTATGCCACTGACTGCCTTAAAATCACTATCGCTTGATGCCATATGGCCTATTCCTTTTCTCTCCATAACCGCAAGATGCGCAGCATCTGCCATAATCAGACCATTTGTCTTTGCCTTCTCGAGGGCTAAAGCCATATCTTTATCCGTGAGGTCAAGAACCACCAATCCGAAGTCTTTAAGCGTGTCGATGTATTCTCTGTATTCTGTCACAGGCTTGAAAACTTTTTCTCTGTTCCGCAAATCCTTCAAAAAACTTTTAATGTCTTGCAGGGTTACCTTACCTAAGAAGTTTGACGCGGACTGTATAATGAGCTTAAACATAACCTCTTCTATCACCAACGCCGATGTGAAGGCTTTAAGGTTAAAAGATTCTACCGTTTTTAAAAACTCCACGGAGATGGGATTCATGTCAAAAGCATGATGCAGAAATATATTCGCATCTATAAAAATGGACTCTTTACCCTTAAAGTCTTTAAGATTTTTCTGCATAGAATTTTTCCAATTCCTTCAAGGATAACTTCCCCTTAACATGTCCTTTAAAGCTTTCCGTATAACTTTTCTTAAAAGGCAAAATAACAATACCTTCATCGGTCACCTTAACTTCTACCTTATCGCCCGGGGATAATTTAACCTTATCCCTGGCTTTCTTTGGAATAACGATCTGTCCTTTCTCCAAAACCCTGGCTACAAACATAAGTATTACCTCCTTCTATTCAAACTCAATTTCAGGTTCAACCCTTTTTTTGTAGTACCCTATTTAAGCTAATACCACACATAAAGTTTTCTGTCAAATCATTTAAACCAATTAAATGTTTGAACCTAAATCCTTTACAACATTATATTATAGCAGATATTTAATAAGAGGTTTGATGGTAAAGGGGTCCAGGAATTGCCTCATAAAAAATGTTACCCAAAGCATGAATGAAAAGGGATCGTTGGCTCATAATAGATGTAACCCAATAAAGAGGACCAAAAGGAGAACTAATTAGAGCCTGTTTATAAATGCACTTTTTCGTCATGCCGGACTTGAGGAGCCAGCCCCGTACTGGATACGGGAGCATCCAGACGTCGTCCCGACAAAAACCGGGAACTAGAAACCAATAAAACTGGATTCCTGTTTTCACAGGAAACCCTGGATTCCGGCTTTCGCCAGAATGACAACCTTTTTTGAAAACTTTAGTTTATGGACAGACTTTACCTTAACGTTACATAAAAAGTGAGGCAAGTGTGCTTACAAACCTTTACAATTGCGGATTATTTTATCTAAATTGAGCGATTCTTTTTTAAATGCCCAGTAGCCGCAGTCTTTAGCTTGCGTTTTTAAATCACCCATTGGGTGATTCGTAGGGCAAGGCTTCAGCCTTGCATGGGAAGCAACCCTAAAGGGTTGCCCTACAATTAAATTCATAAAATCGCTCAATTTAGGTTTTATCTTTTATGGGGAACATACGATGTCACCTGAGGGGCCTTGGGTTTTGCTTGAAAACAGCGTAGCCAAACGTTTAAAGGTGCCGCTGTAAAGGTTTGGGAAACTGCGGTTTCCCGTATCCGCCCAGCACACCCTCCTCCCTTTTTATGTAATTTTTTCGCAACTGTGAGGTTTAATCAAAAGGCTGGAGGGAGGCTGAAATGGCCTTGGCAGGTGATGGGAGTTCTTCTCTCATTCAATGGACAAATCGGCTCGGATTTCCCCAGGGATGTTCGATCTCATCCACCAGGCGGTCCCTGCAGCTTTTGCAGAGAATCAGGTTAAACTCCTGATAGACCTCCTTCTCCAGGTCCTCCGGATTCGCCTGCTCCACCTGCTTCAGGAGCTGTCTCAACTGCCGATCTATTCCTCCTTCCGGTTCCAGGAGAATGCCATCAAAACCTGCAAAGATCCTGATTTGAGTCACATAGCTGAGGCCTCCGGGTTGGATTTCTTTCCCGCAGCGGAAACAGTTCTGCCCCTTTCGGTCATCAATCGCCTGACGCTCCATCCTGTCCTCCCCTTAGTAACAGTTTCATAATAATAACGACATTTTTTTATAAAATCCCTCCTCACCTCCCTTTTCCCTCCGGGTCAGAGACCGCTCTCTCCGAGCCAGAGGCTCTTCTGAGCCGGAGGCTGGGTCGGAGACCAAAGGGAGGGAAAATACCCCTCTTTGGCCGCCGGCCCATAGGGCCTCCCTCTGGGGCGGAGCCTGGCCCGGAGGGCAAAGAGGGGCAAGGGGAGATTTTGTGAAACATGTTAATTCAATTTTGATGGTCTCGTAAAAAGTCGTCTCACCGGTGAAAACCGGTGTCCAGTGTTTTCATAAGTATCTGAGATTACTGGATTCCGGCTTTCGCCGGAATGACGATCATTAGGCTTTTTCGACTTTTTACGAGTCTATCAATTTTGAGACTCTTAATAAATTCGGTTTCTCTCTTTCCACTCTTCCAATTCGTTCCGTGCCCGTTCCCCCATGAGGAGATTCTTCTTTCTGCCTTTTGCCCTCTCCTCTAAGGGAGGGAAGAGGCCAAAATTGATATTCATGGGCTGAAAAGGAACAACCGGAGAACGGATGATATGGTTGACGAGCGCCCCGATCGCTGTCGTGGGCGGAGGAACAACTGGGGTCTTTCCCATCTGATAGAAAAAACCATTGATCCCGGCCAGAACCCCCATGGCAATGGACTCCACATATCCTTCCACGCCTGTGATCTGACCGGCAAAGAAGAGGTGTGGACGGGCTTTCAACTGGAGAGATGGCAGTAAGAGTCGGGGGGAATCGATAAAAGTATTTCGATGGACCGACCCCCAGCGAACAAATTCGGCATTCTCCAGTCCGGGGATCATTCGGAAGACCCTTCCCTGCTCTCCCTGCTTCAACCGGGTCTGAAACCCCACCAGATTGAAGAGCGTTGCAAACTCATTCTCCTGCCTCAGTTGAACAACGGCAAAGGGCTGTCTGTTCGTCTTCGGATCGATCAAGCCCACAGGCCTTAGCGGACCAAAGGCCAGCGTGTCTTTTCCGCGGCCAGCAAGTTCTTCTACAGGTAAACAGCCCTCGAAGAGGTGTCTTTTTTCAAAATCTTTCAGGTTAACCTTCTCCGCCTGACAGAGCGCTTCAACGAAGCGGTAATATTCCTCTTTGTCCAACGGACAGTTGAGATAATCATCGCCTCCCTTCCCGTACCGGGAGGCCCTGAAAGTTTTGTTAAAATCGATCGATTCCGTAGCGATGATCGGCGAGATGGCGTCGTAGAAAAAAAGATGTTCTGCTCCGGTCAATTTCCAGATCTCTGCGCTTAATGCCTCAGAAGTGAGGGGACCGGTTGCAAGGATGGCGATTTCGTCCCGGGGGATAGTGTTGACCTCCTCCCTGATGATCTCCACTCCTTCCATTCCCTCTAATATATCGGTGACCCTTTTTGAAAAGAGTTCTCGATCCACAGCGAGAGAATCTCCGGCCGGGACCCTCGTCTCCCTCGCCGCCTTCAGGATGAGGGAATCCAGCCCCACCAATTCCTCCTTTAAAACGCCGGATCCATTTTCCAGGGACTCCGATTTTAGTGAATTGCTGCAGACCAGTTCGGCAAGAAAGGGAGAACGATGGGCCGAGGAAAAGACCTTCGGTTTCATTTCGAAGAGGAGGACCTTTCCTCCCCTTCTTGCGATCTGCCATGTCGCTTCGCAGCCCGCCAATCCACCTCCGATGACGATGATAGGCTCCATGGAGACCATTTTAGGTTTTTTCTCTCCCATTTGCAAAAGGTATTCAATCCTCTTAGAATTGATTTGTTTGAAAATAGGTTTCGTTCAAGGGTAACGGTAAGGATGCCCGTATCGGTCATCAAAGGCTACGTCTGTCGTGTTTAATTCTTTTAAACGTAACCGTTACCAAATGACGAAACGCCTGCCTGCCGGTAGGCAGGGGCTTCGTAACCGTAGCCTTAACCCGAGCCTCTGGAATATTTTCATGCGTTGTTGGTCTCTACGCGGCCATGGACAATTAAACCCTTTTTAATGAAAACCTTTCTATGAAGATCGAACTCATCTCTCCTGCTGTTGAAGAGAATGCCCCTGTTCCCAGCCTCGCCCTTCTTATCCTCGCTGGCCTCACCCCTCCGGATGGAACAATCACTTTCACCGACGACCTTCTGACCCCGATCGATCTTGAAAAAGGATTGAAGGAGGTTGACCTGGTCGGGATCACCGTCCTGACCAAGACCGCCCTGAGGGCTTACCGGATTGCGGATGCCTATCGTAAGAGGGGAATCCCTGTTGTGCTGGGAGGCATTCATCCCACTGCGCTTCCCGAAGAGGCAAAAGCACATGCCGATTCTGTTGTCATCGGAGAAGCGGAGGAGATCTGGCCCCGTCTCATCGAAGACCTCAGAAGAGACGACCTCAAACCTTTCTACCGGCAGGAGGGGTTCATCGATCCCTCAAAGATTCCAAGGCCCCGAAGGGAGATATTGCCCCGGAAGGGTTATTTCCCGCTCGATGTGATCCAGGTCAGCCGGGGATGTCCTTATCGCTGTGAATTCTGCTCGGTCCGGAAATTTTTCGGCGATACTTACCGCCTCAGACCGATCTCCGATGTTGTCGAAGAGGTCAAAAGCCTTTCCCATCGCCTGATCATGTTCAATGACGACAACATCATCGGCAACTCATCCTACTCCCGGGAGTTATTCAAAGCCCTCACCCCTCTAAAAAAGAGGTGGATCGGCCAGGCCTCCATGCACGGATTGAGAGAGGCGAAAGATGTGGAGCTCATGGCAAAGAGCGGTTGCATGGGCCTTCTCATCGGGTTCGAATCGCTATCGAAATCGAACCTGATCCAATCGAATAAATATCAGAATAACCCTGAAGAATACCGTGAGGCGATCGATCTGCTTCACCGTTTCGGAATTAGCATCTGGGCCTCATTCATCTTCGGTTTTGATGAGGATGAGCTCTCCATCTTTGAAGAAACGGTAAACTTCTGCATCCAGGCCAAACTCTTCTCTGCGGTCTTTGCCCTGCTCACCCCCTATCCGGAAACGGTTTTTTACCACCGCGTGAAGGATGAAGGCCGTCTCTTTCAGGACCGATGGTGGTTGCTCGAAAACCCCAACGAGGCCGCCCCCCATTTCTTTCCGAAGAAGATGAACGCGGAGACGCTCCGGGAAGGCTGGAAAAGGGCGTGGAAGGAATTCTATTCCATTTCCTCTATTGGGAAAAGATTCCACTGGAACTATCCCCCTACCCTGATCAATCGCCTCGTCTACTTTCCTTTTCAGTTGATGCAGCGCCGGTTTGCGCAGAAGAAGGTCGTTGAAGGCAGAAGAAGATATCGGGGACGGTCACATTCCTATTAACGCTTCAACCAAACATCAAAACAGACACGGCGGGGACACTGTAAGAGCCTTGTAGCGGAACCTTTTGAAGTTTACCCACTATGGTCCACCAACTTCAATAGAGATCATTTTGGTTAAGTCCTTCATGACCCATTCCAATAAAACCCGCATTACAAGGATCTGGAAGTGTTCCCGCCGGGGCTGTTTTGATGCAAGGGTTAGTTCATTCTGAGGCGCGGTACCCGCATTCTTTTCGATGACATCGCTTTACGACTCCCCCCTTCCCCTGCTTTTCAATGAGGAATGAAGCGTCGCATTGCGGACACTTCTCGGGAATGGGTTTGTCCCACAGGGCAAACGTGCATTGAGGGTAATTGGAGCAGCTATAAAAGGTTCTTCCCTTACGGGTCCTTCGCTCAACCAACATTCCTTCGCACCCCTCCTGGGGACACCGGACGCCGGTATTGAGCGATTGAGTTGACTTGCAGGCGGGATAGTTGGAGCAGGCTAAAAACCTCCCGAACTTACCGTTCTTGATCACCATCGGGCTTCCGCATTTTTCACACTTCACATCGGTCTCCACTTTTTGAGGTTCGCCATTTTCCTCCACCTCTCGTGTATAACGGCATTCGGGGTACCGCGAGCAGGCCAAAAAATAACCCCTCTTCCCCCATCGTTTCACCATCTTCGCTCCGCACTGTTCGCAGAGAACCTCGGTTGGGATCTGTTCCCTTTTCACATCCCGCATGGAAACCTTTGCCATCTCCAGGTCCTTCTCGAAAGGGGTATAAAATTCCTTCAGTGTTTCCACCCAGCCCTTTTCTCCCTCTTCAATCTTATCCAGATTCTCTTCCATCAGGGCCGTGAACTCGATATTGAGAATATCGGGAAAATTGACGACGAGAAGGTCGTTCACTAAATAACCCAGTTCTGTGGGGTGAAATTTTCCTTTCTCCATCCTCACATATTCCTTCCCCTTGATGGTGCTCAAAATCGCGGCATACGTGGAGGGCCTTCCTATCCCCTTCTCCTCCAACTCCTTAATCAGGGCGGCCTCGGAGAAGCGGAAAGGAGGCTGGGTGAAGTGTTGCCTGTGTATGAGGCCCAATAAGTCCAGAACTTCCCCCTCGGATAAGCGGGGTAACTTCTTCTCCTCATCTTCATCCTGTTTGGCTGAGGAGAGGTGATTGTCTTCGGATTCCACATAAAGGGCCATAAATCCATGAAAGACAGGCACGCTCCCCGTCGCAGTGAAAATCCCTTCGCTCGCTTTGATCTCAACCGTTGTCTGGAGAAAAACCGCTGAAGCCATCTGGGAGGCCACGAATCGGTCCCAGATCAACTTATAAAGCGCCCATTGGTCCTTGTCGAGTTTGGGCTTCATCCTGTCGGGATCCAGATCGAAGGAGGTGGGACGGATGGCTTCGTGGGCATCCTGCGCGCTTTTACGGCCTTTATAGATATTGGGTTTGGGAGGAAGAAAGGTTTCTCCAAAACGGTTCTTGATCCACCCCCTGACCTGATGGACCGCTTCCGAAGAGACACGCGGAGAATCGGTCCGCATATAAGTGATCAAACCCACCGTCCCCATTTCACCCAGGTCCACCCCTTCATATAATTTCTGCGCTACCCTCATCGTTTTATAGGCGCTGAAAGAGAGTTTCCGTGAGGCGTCCTGCTGGAGACGGCTGGTGATAAAGGGAGGAAGGGGATGCCGCTTCTTCTCCTGCTCAACTATTTTCGAAACACTGTAGGAAGCCGATTCGAGCCGTTTCTTCATGGCCTCGGCTTCCGACGCATTGGCCAGGGTGACCTTCTTCCCCTTCCATTTGACCAGTCTGGCATCGAAGGAGACGGGAGATTCCTTTCCTTTCAGTGTGGCGGTCAGGCTCCAGTATTCTTCAGGGACGAAACGCTCAATCTCTCTTTCCCTCTCGCAGATGATTCGAACGGCAACGGATTGCACCCGGCCTGCGCTCAACCCCCGTCGCACTTTCTCCCAGAGGATGGGGCTGACCTGATATCCCACCAGACGATCCAGAATCCTCCGGGCTTGCTGAGCTTCGAATTTCGATTGCTGTAACTTTACGGGATGTTTGAGGGCATCGAGGACGGCGTTTTTCGTGATCTCATTGAAGAGAACCCTGTAGACATTTTTCTCCTTCCCATCGATCTCTTCGGCGATATGCCAGGCAATGGCTTCTCCTTCACGGTCTGGGTCCGGACCGAGATAGATGTTCTTAATCTTCTGGCTTGCCTTCTTCAGTTCTCCGAGAACCTTCTTTTTTCCGGGAATGGTGACATATTGGGGCTGAAAATCTTTTTCAATATCCACCCCCAATTCACCCTCAGGAAGGTCTTTGACATGGCCAACGGAAGCCTTAATGATATAGTCATCTCCCAAAAACTTCTGGAGAGTCTTAACCTTGGTCGGTGACTCAACAACGATCATTCCCTTTGTCATTTATTTTACGATCCTCTCTTATGCTTTATTTTTAAGTTCCCACTTCCCGTTTCTTATTTCTAATTTTCCATTTTTGTAACACTTTAGCCTTATGAAAAAAGGAGTTTCATGAGTTAATTGATCAAAAGAATCATCATAAAATCCCCCTTAATCCCCCTTTTCCAAACTAATCCTTACCCATAACCTGGGTTGCTGGACACAAGGGGCACTCCGATCGACACCCCATCCCCCTCCTCACCTCCCCCTTGAAGGGGGAGGAAAGTGGGGATTACCTCCCCCTTCAAGGGGGACCATAAAGATTTCCCTCCCCTTCGAGACTGTGTCGTAATTACTAATTTGTCACCCTGAACTTGTTTCAGGGTCTCGTAAGTTGTTGGAATGATTAGATGCCGAAACAAGTTCGGCATGACATTTTTTCAGTTTCCCCTATTACGACACAGTCTCTTCAGGGGGAGGGTTAGGGTGGGGGTGGGGTATCCTAAACCCCAATCACACTAATTGTACGATCCCTACTTGTGTCCAGCCCCCCAACTTATGGGACATGTTAAGTTTTCCAAAGGGGGAAACCCCTATCTCCTCCCTTTGGTCTCCGACCCAGCCTCCGGCTCAGAAGAGCCTCTGGCTCGGAGAGAGCGGTCTCTGACCCGGAGGGCAAAGGGAGGTCGGGAGGGATTTTACAAAGATTTTCAAACAGCTAAAGTGTTGCCCATTTTTTATTTTCTATCCGACTCATAATTCTTAACTCAAAACTCTACATTCTGCACTCTCAGCCTTCACATCTTCCTGGTAAAACATTTTCCGGGCCATTGAGAAATCAAACCTTTTAACTCCAAATTTAAAAGAAGGCTCGACACTTTCCCGGGATCAAACCGGCTCTCCCGGATCATGACATCGATATGGAGAGGGGTCTCCCCCAATATCTCATAAAGAACCTTTTCCTCCTCGCTCAATTCCGGCCCCCGGGGTTTAACCTCCTCAACCTCCTCCTTCTCTCTTTGCCACTGGGGCAGTATCTCCTCGAGGATATCTTCGCTCGATTCGACCAGCTTTGCTCCGTCCTTAATCAGCCGGTTTGTCCCACGGCTACCGCCTGCTCCCACATTTCCAGGAATGGCAAAGACCTCCCTGCCCTGCTCCAGAGCATAGTTTGCCGTGATCAGGGACCCGCTGTCCGGACCGGCCTCGACCACAACCACACCCATCGAGAGTCCACTGATGATCCGGTTCCGTTTCGGGAAATGTCCTCCCTCCGGAGGAGAACCCATTGGAAATTCCGAAAGCACAGCCCCCTGTTCAACGATTTTGGCAAAAAGATTTCGATTTTCAGGAGGATAGACCACATCCACTCCGCAACCCAGGACTGCGAGCGTTCTTCCTTCTCCTGAAATCGCCCCCCAGTGGGCGACCGAATCGACCCCTCTTGCCATTCCGCTCACGACGGTCACGCCGTGGCGGACAAGAGCCTGGCTGATCTTTTCCGTGATCCACCTTCCATACGGAGTGGTTTTTCTGCTACCCACAATCGAAACGGCTAATTCATCCTGCTTCTTTAACTCTCCCTTCAGATAGAGCAAAGCGGGCGGATCATAGATATCCCTGAGGCGCGGAGGATAATCTTCATCTTTCAACGTGATGATCCTTGTTCCCGATTTTTCAATTAAAGTTAGCTCCTTCTTAACTGCTTCGTCGGAAGGTCCCTTTCTAATTTCACTGGCCACCTTTATTCCCAGGCCTTCGACCTCAAGCAATTCCTTCATCGAAGCCTGAAAAACGGCTTCCGGAGTCTGAAACCGATCCAGGAGTCTTTTGATGAAAATACTGCCGACTCCCGGAACGAAATTCAAGGCCAGCCAGTAAAAGAGATCTTCGGCCATCATAAAACCTATTTCTACAATAGGGAGAAATATCTGAAAATCAGAGATTTCTTGATGGTCTCGTAAAAAGTCAAAAAACCTAATGATCGTCATTCCGGCAAAAGCCGGAATCCAGTTATCTCAGGCACTTATGAAAACACTGGACACCGGTTTTCACCGGTGAGACGACTTTTTACGAGATCATCATTTCTTGACTTTTTCAGAAATCTTAGGGAAATCGGATGACAAAAAAAGCTTTGGAGATGTCCAACCATCTCCAAAGCTTTAAAAAATAATGGAAATCCCGCAGGCCGCTTATCTCTTCGTTTCGATCTCCATCTTCTCTTTTGAGTAGGGCTGAATCATATCGCCCTTAAAGATCGCGTCAAAGGCTTCAAGCACCCTTGCCGTATAAAAATTCCCGGATTGGTCGATGATCTCGATATTCCCGGAGATACTATACTTTCTGCCTATCTTCTTTTCTGTTACGGGATCACGAATGACGTCCGAAGCCCGAAAGATCGTATACTTATTCCCAATCAAAATCGTTTCCGCCGTCTTAAAGGCCAGGTAGAGAACATCGCCCTCCGCCATCAGGTTCTTACCTTCCTTGTTGTCAAGGACAATGCCAATTCCCTTATGGTCGAAGCCTGCGATAAATCCTGCGGAACGAATCTCCGGAATAACCCTCTTCTCCTCAGCCGGTTTTTTTTCTGCAACCACCTCGGGCTTCTTCTCCACAACCGGAGGAGGCTCCACCTTCTTTACCTCCTTGACCTCCGCCACCTCTGGTTTGACTTCTTTTACCTCCCTGGGCTTTTCCTCAACCGCCTTTGGGGGTTCTACCTTCTTCGCCTCCTCAAAGGCAGAGAGACGAACGGGGTTTCCAGGATAGATCCAGTGGGGATTGGTGATATAAGGGTTTCTTTGCCACAATTTCGGCCAGAGGAATGGATCTTTCAAAAATTTTTCCGATATGTCCCAGAGCGTATCCCCTTTCTTGATGGTATAAACCCCTTCTGTTTCTTTCTTCTCCTGAGCCATAATGGATAAGGCAAAACAGAGGGAGAGAACCAACGCAATGATCAGATGGAACCCCATCAGCCTCTTCATATCGACCTCCTTACTTGACTTTCTTTGCCCCGTTAGAAACAATGTCCCACCGGTATTTCTATTGGGGTTCTTTCACTCTGGATTGGGAAAACTAAATTTTTGTTTAAAATTAGCCTCTTATCTCTCTTTTGTCAAGAGAAATATTAAGCAAAATTTATACCATATTTAATGACATCAACATAAGTAACTAATATTATTTTAAAAATCCATAAAAGAGACATACTTAACCCCTCAATAAAATCTCCAAAAGTGAACACTTTTTATACAGGCACGCCATATTTCTGAACAAATTTAAGTCGTTAAAGTGGAATCTGTTAGAAATTCCAGTAGGGCCTTAATTATAATGGGTTGAATGAAACTTATTCTTTGAAGGCGGTCAGGGATTCGAGGATCAGGTTGCCTCTCTCGAAGCGGTCGATGGAAAGCGAGGAGATGTCGATCGTGGTTGCCTTCCCTTCAATAATCAGTTCCGAAATCACCTTGCCTACGGCAGGGCTGTGCTGAAACCCGTGGCCGCTAAAACCATTGGCTAAGATGAACCCTTCTAAGCAGGAAACTTTTCCTAAAATGGCATGGTTATCCGGCGAGATTTCATAAAGCCCTGCCCATCCACGGGCAATTTGGGCCTTTTCCAGTGCAGGGACCCGATAGATCGCATTCTCCGACGCTTCAACCAAGGCCTCATAGTCGGTGCTTGTATTAAAACTCGGCTCCATATCGAGTGGGCCGGAGAGAAGCAGTCCATCCACCTCCTGGCGAAAATACCATCCCCTGTGAAAATCGATGGTGAGCGGAAAAATCCTATCAGTGAGATGGAATGGAGCCGTCACAAAGACCTGTCGCCTCAATGGTTTGACGGGAATGTGGAGGCCTGCCATTTCTGCCACCAGAGAGGCATAAGGTCCTCCGGCATTGACCACCACAGGGCTGGAGATCTCCCCTTCGCTCGTCCTGACACCCATTACCCTGCCTTGATCAACCAATATTTCTTTTGCCTCTGTCCCCTCATAAATCTTCACCCCTGCCCTTTTCGCACCGCCGACAAAACCGGAGAGGACTTCACTCGGACCTGCATATCCATCCCGGGCGCAGAAGGTTCCGCCAAGGATGTCGTCCATCTTCAGATAGGGCCATTGCTTTCGGATCGCATCCGCATCCATCCATTCAACCGGGATATGAAACCCCTTCTGGAGTTTTATATTCTCTTTAAAGACCTCCATCTCCGATGTCGTCGTTGCCAGGAAGAGGTAGCCGATCTTTCTGAATTCAGGATTGATCCCGAACTCCTCTTCAAAACGTTCGAAGGTCTTCATCGACTCGAGGGAAAAACGGATGTTGATCTCTGTCGAAAACTGTGATCTTATCCCGCCCACGCATCGGCTTGTTGAGCCTTCGCCTAATTGCCCCTTCTCCAGAAGGACGATCCTCCCTGCTTTCCTTTGACCCAGATGATAGGCGATGCTCAAACCGATGATTCCTCCACCGATAATCACGACATCTGCAACCTTTTCCAACTTAAACCCCTCACTTTAACCCAGCAATAAAAATGTCATGCTGAATTTATTTCAGCATCTCATGAGACCCTGAAACAAGTTCAGGGTGACAATAAGGTATGATAAAAAACCCTCACTTTAAGCTCGAATGGATGTAATGGATGAGCGTGAGAATGTCAAACACCGGCATTGTTACAGCCTCTCTCAATGCTTTTCTAAAAACAGCCATATTGGTGCATTCAAGAACAACAGCAGAAATATCAGGGTGATCTTCAACCAGGGCAGAAGCTTCGGCAATCACTTCCTTTTCAATTTTTTGATAATTCAGATCAGGACTATTTCTCACATAGATTCGGTGGAATTCACTATCCGGCTTCATCCCGCGAATCACGGATGGGATTTCTTCAGCGCCAACACCTTTGAGATGGTCGATCGTCAATGAGTTCTTGTCAGCCGTGAGCACACCGATCCGCCCCCGCCTACCCATCAATTCATATGCCCAGGGAATCTGAATGAGGCTGGAAGTAAAAAGTGGAACCTCGACAGCGGAGACCATCTCCTTCTGCCAGACCGCAAGGAATCCGCAACTTGTGGTAATCGCCGTGGCCCCCTGCCTCTCCAGGGTTTTTGCTGCCCCAATGAAAGGAATGAGGAGCGAAGCATCCCTCTCCCTGACCACTCGGGATGGAAGGGCCCCATCAACCTTTTCATAGAGCACCGGAAAAGGAAAGGTTTTCGGGTTTCCTATATCCCCCAAAAGCCTCGGAAAACGGGTGTCTAACAGGATGATGCCGATCAAAAAACCTCCTGAGAGAACGGTTTTAAAGATTGAATCTTACATAACACCCCATGACCTTCCTTAAAAAGGCTTTCACACCATATGGCGGGAGAGATTTTTCTCTTTACTTTTTTTCTTTCATCAATTATAAGGTATCCAAATTAAAAGAAGGAGGGATGACAGATGAAAAAATTATTATTTTTAACGATTCTCTCATCATTGATCCTGGTTGTCTCGTTGGTCCACGCCCAAACCCTAACCTGGACAGCGGGCGGCGTCGGCGGCGGATGGTATACGATAGCCGGCGGCATCTCCAACATCATCAATGAAAAATCTGGGGGGATTACCGTTAAAGTGATCCCCGGGGGCGGCACCGTAAATCCGAGGCTGGTCGACAAGGGAGACTGCGAGTTGGGATGGGGCCTTCCTTTTTTAAATGTGGCAGCCTGGAACGGTGAGGATCCTTATGACAAGAAACACTCCAATCTTCGCGCCATTGCTGGCGGGATGAGTCTCAACTTCTTCCATTTCTATGTGGCGGCCGATTCTCCCATTAAAACCATGGATGAAGTTTTTAAACAGAAGAAAGGTCTTCGCATGGCCATTTCACCCGCAGGAACATCGGATGAATGGGTTTTCAGAAAAGTCCTCGCCGCCTATAAGACCGATTACAAAGAACTCGAAGCCGCAGGTTTTAAATTCTTCAGGGGCTCCTATGCCGAACAGGCAAGCCAATTTAAAGATAAAAACGTGGATTCTGTTTTCACCTTCCTGGCGACTCCCGGAGCTGCTGTGACCGAGGCTTCCATCGGGCGTTCCCTGAGGCTGATCCACTTCTCACCGGAGGCTTTACAGAGCCTGAAACAGTATGGCATCGAATCAGGAAATATTTTGGCAGGAACCTATCCCAGGGCCGCCAACGCCAATGAGGACGTGACAACCGCCATCGCCGGAAGTGTTATCCTGGTCAATAAGAATGTGGCTGACGATGCGGCTTATCGGATGGCCAAAGCGATCCATGAAAATCTTGACCAGTTCCGAAAGATCCACGGTTCCCTGGTTCCTTATCAACTGAAAGATGCCGTCACAGGATTGGGCTTGATTCCTCTTCACCCGGGTGCGGAAAAATACTTTAAGGAAAAAGGGGTCTTGAAATAACCTCCATCTTCTTGGTTTGGAACCGACGCCCGCCCTGTTAAATGACCTCTCAATACATATTTGACAGGGCATTTCTCTTAAACAGCCTGCGTTGTTTTTATATTAAAATCCGTTTCATTTAACAGGGCCCGCCCTATCCTTCTGGGGATCGGTGCGGGCGTTCTTATTCGAAATAGATCATGCGCACATTAACGGGATGGCTAAAGGTAACAATCCTGATCTACGGAGTGAGCGCCGCCCTCCTCCATCTCTACACCTCAGGATTCGGCACCTTTGAACCCCGGACCCAACGAGGGCTTCACCTCCTTTTTCTTCTTCCCCTGATCTACATTCTTTTCCCTGCCACGAAGAATTCTCCCAAAAACCGCCCCAGCCTTTTGGATGCCATTGCCTCCCTCCTCTGTTTCGCAGGACCCGCTTATATCGTGTGGAATGCCGAACGTCTAAATTTCAGGATGGTGGGGATGGACGAGGTCCTGCCCATGGAGATGATTTTAGGCACTACCCTGGTCCTTCTGGTGGTGGAAGCAGCCCGCAGGGCCCTTTCCCGCTGGATGGCGCTCACCATTGCCATCGCGCTCTTCTATTTAGCCACTGCTCCTTACTGGCCTGGATTGATGAAGTTTAAAGGCTATTCTTTCCCTCGTATGGTTGAGGTTCTATTCTTGGCCGGTGATGAAGGCATCTTCGGATTCCTTACGGGCATTTCATCCAACATTCTATTTATCTACATCCTTTTTGCCGGGATCATGATAAGTGCGGGCGTTGGAAACTTTCTTATCGACTTTGCGGTATGGGCTGCAGGGTGGGCAAAGGGTGGACCGGCGAAAATTGCCGTTATCTCCAGCAGTCTTTACGGAACGGTAAGCGGGAGCACGGTGGCCAATGTTTATGCCACCGGAAGTTTTACAATTCCACTAATGAAGAAAGGAAAGTTTGTCCCGAAACAGGCCGCAGCCGTCGAAGCGATTTCAAGCACAGGGGGACAGCTCATGCCGCCCATCATGGGCGCAGGCGCCTTCATCATGTCTGAAATCACGGGGATTCCTTATTTTAAGATCATTCAGGCTGCTGCCATCCCTGCTTTGCTTTATTATCTCGGGCTATTCTTCGTCGTCCATTTCATTTCGCTCAAACAGGGGATGGCCTGCATTCCAAAGGCAGAGCGGCCCAGTATCTTTCCAATGCTTCGTCACGCTTATTATTTCCTTCCATTCATATTGGTGGTCGCCTTTTTAGGATATGGATATTCTCCTAGCAAATCTGCCTTCTATGTGGTGTTGATCATTTTCGGCCTCAGTTTTTTAGACCGCAGGACCTGGTTAACCCCAAAGAAAGTGCTGGATACACTCTTCCAGGCGGCTGTCAATGCCGCCATCATTGCCACAGCCCTCGCAGGCTCCGGAATGGTGGTTGGAGTTCTGACCCGAACTGGAGCCGCATTAGCCTTCGGAAGCGTCCTTCTGAGCGCCTCCTTTAACAACCTTCTCTTTGCGATGATCCTCGTCTTTCTGGTCGTCAGCGTCCTTGGGACAGGAATTCCCACAACACCTGCCTATATCATCGCGGTCACCGTTGGAGCCTCAGCCCTTGGGAAGTTTGATGTCGCCTTATTGTCGGCACACCTCTTCGTCTTCTACTATGCCGTGCTATCAGATCTCACCCCTCCGGATGCCATCACTGCTTTTGCAGCAGCCAATCTGGCCGGCTCTGAGATGATGGCTACTGGAATTGAAGCCTTCAAGCTTGGAATCGCAGGGTTTCTGATTCCATTTGCTTTTGTCTTTCAACCCGCTCTTCTCCTCCAGGGAACACTTTTCGAGATCCTCATGGCAACCGGATTGACAGCCCTTGGAGTGGCATGCCTCTCTGCTTTCCTGGTCGGATATGTCTGGTCTCCTTTAAACTGGCTCCATCGTCTTCTCTTCGCATCCGCAGCCATTCTGCTTGTCTTTCCGACCATCGGCCTGGAGTTGATTGGAATTGGGCTGGCAGGAGGATTGTTTGTCTGGGCAAGGATTAAAAAGTAAACCCCGTTAGAAATTCCAGCGGTCCATTATTTCTAACGGGGTAAATGGGAAATAGGAAATGGGAATTTGTTGTTAACTTTGAGCCCTCAATCATTCCCTGTTGTTATTTAGTGTCTCTTTATAAATTGCCCCTTCAATCAGAATCGTCATTCCGGCGAAAGCCGGAATCCAGGGTTCCTGGTGAAAACCGGGACCTAGTCTTTGAGATGGTTCCCGACTTTCGTCGGGACGACGTCTGGATGCCCCCGTATCCAGTACGGGGCTGGCTCCTCAAGTCCGGCATGACGGAAAACGCCATTTATGGACAGGCACTATTGAATCATGGAAGCCTTCTTCTTTGAATCATTTTCACTAAAAAGACCATCTCCTCATTTTTTGCCAAATAAGAGATAATTACATACACGATCAAGCCAGTGGCAATCCCTGCACCGAGGAGAAGGATTTTCTCCATTTCATTGCCCGTTGTCGACCAATCCCCAAGAGAGCAGATTAGATATGCGGATAACCCCATGGGAAGACTGCAGAGCAGAATCCGGATAAGCGATTTCGCGCTTTTGCCTATCTCGATTCCGCCCAATTTCAGGTTCAACTTTCCACACAGAAGGATCAGGTTCAGAATCGATGAAAGGCTGGTGGCCAAAGCCAGGCCGGCATGTTTCAAAGGGGTGAAGAAGATGAAGATGGCATTGAGAAGGACATTGGCTACGAGGCAGATGATGGCAATTTTAAGAGGCGTCCAACTATCCTGAAGCGCATAAAAAGCAGGCACAAGTGTCCTTACCCCTGCGATGGCCCACAGACCAACCGAATAGCAGAGCAGGGCCTTTGCGGTCATCGCAGTGGCCTGGTAGTCAAAGAGACCCCTCTGGAAAAGGAGGTTGATGATGGGTGTTTTTAAGGCGATCAGCCCCACCATGGCAGGAATGCTGATAAAAGCCGTGAGGCGGAAGGTGAAAAAGAGCGTATTCTTCATCTCCTCCATCTTCCCCTGAGAGGCGAGCCCTGAGAGGCTCGGCAGGGAGGCCATGCCGATGGCAATGGCAAATATTCCCAATGGAAATTCTAACAACCGGTCCGCAAAGAAGAGATAAGAAACGCTCCCTCCGGGAAGAAAAGAGGCGAAGATCGTATCGATGAAGACATTGAGTTGATAGACTGCTGTTCCGATCAGGCCCGGCACCATCAGGCCGCCGATCCGTTTGATGGCAGGATGCCCGAAATTAAAATTAAACCGGAAGGTGATCCCTTTCTGCCATAAAAAGGGAATCTGGAAGAGCAATTGAATGACCCCCCCGGCAAGGACACCGACAGCAAGTGTCATGACCGGTTTTTGAAAGGAGTCAAAGAAGAAAAAGACGGAAAGGATGATGGAGATGTTGAGGAAGATGGGAGCGATGGCTGGAGCGAAAAAGTGTCGATAAGAGTTTAGAATTCCCATGCAGAGGGCAAAGAGCCCCATGAAAAAAAGATAGGGAAAGATGATCTGGTTGAGTGTGACGGTCAAATGGAACTTTTCCGGGATTTTAGCAAACCCAGGGGCGATGATCTGGATGATCACCGGAGAGAAGAGGATTCCAAACACTGTAATCATCAGCAACACCAACCCCATCAGGGTAAAAGCAATATGGGTCACTTCTCTCGTTTCTTCTTCTGATCGGTGATGAAGGTATTCGGTGTAAACCGGGATGAAGGAAATGGTCAGAGAGCCTTCTCCCACCAGCCGGGG
>Ga0194127_10002266_pt1 | contig 26601 bp, 22 predicted proteins | sample TA2KigC100mmetaG_FD_148624 | JGI IMG/M metagenome (GOLD analysis project Ga0194127, IMG submission 148624) | Freshwater microbial communities from Lake Tanganyika, Tanzania - TA2015036 Kigoma Deep Cast 100m | ecosystem: Environmental > Aquatic > Freshwater > Lake | place: Tanzania: Lake...
AATACACGGAAAACAATAAAAATCCAACAGGAAACGATGCATGGAAACTTGTTTTCTTATATCTTGCCTCGACCATCCTTGTTGGTTTTATCGCTATTACCTTCCTCCAAACAGCGTTTCTCTTTCTTTCACGTATCGCCATCTTGTGGATTCTCATGGCGTTTTCTCCATTCATGTTCGCGGGAACAATCCTTCCTGAAACAAAGTCGTATGCAAGCAAACTCTGGAAGGAGCTTATAGGAAAATCATTCTGTATTACTATCTTTCTCTTTTTCTTGTGGCTCACTGTTCTCTTTGCTAATCCTGCAGCAGGGGGCACAAGCCTCTTTGCCAAAGACACCTCAAGCACAAACTTCCTCCAATTCATTGTCCTTCTCACACTCAAATTTGGCGTGATTATCATTCTTCTTAATTATGGGAAAGAATTGACAAAAAAACGCTGTGAATCATTTGACGGAAAAAGTTTTGACTTTGCAGGCAAACTCCTGGGTGGACTTGGCGCCGTTGCTGGTCTTGCTGTGGGAGGCGGTGCTGCTATGGCGGGACGAGCAATAATAGGGAGAACCACCGCTGGCGCGCTTAACACGGTAGGGAAATCTGGTATGACAACACGCCAATCACTTGCTTCAGGGAATATGCTTCAACGAGGCGCTCTTCGTGTGCTTGAAAAAACAGAAAGTTCCTCATTTGACGCACGCAACACTCGTCTCGGTAAAACAGCAGGGAATATCTTAGGGACAAATCAAAAAGGCATTTCTATGATCGGCTCTGCTGGACAACGTAAACCAGATGAAGGATTTACTGCGGATGTAAAAAAGAAAGAAGACTACTTCAAGTCCATTGGCAAAAAACTTGGTGACCCCAACGACAAAGACCCAGCAAAAGCCGCTGCCGCAAAAGCCGCCTTGGAGCGTTTTGAGAAAAAGATGGATAAGCCAGCAATGAGTCGCGCGGAAGAACAACTCTTGATTCAGTCGCCTTATTATAGAATGCTCAAACGCGCCAGCAAAGGAAAAGATATCCTCACCAAACCACCTGAGGTTATAGAAGAGACAACACAAACACTCCCTGATGGAACGACGGTAACAAAGAAGGTCTTTAAACCAGCTGAACAAATGAGCAAAGAGGAATCAAAAGAAAAAGCAAAAGAACTCCTTACTGAGTTTAGAAAAGAAACACTTTCAGAGTCTAGAAAGACTATCGGACAAACGTACGATGGAACACTCACGCAGATTGGCAAAACACGAGCAGCAGAAGATGCGCGTAAGTCGCTTGAAAAAGCCGCAAAACTTGACGAAAAACGTGCTGTTACAAAAGACCAACGCGACAAAGACGAAAAGCAATACAATGACCTCAAGGGTCGTTATGACGCATACCACGCAAATGACTATCGCCCCGGGAGAGAGTCCGACCCAAGCAAACCAGCGGATTATGATGTCTTCGTCGGTGTATTCAATGAACCAACAAGTACCACACCAAGTGGATATAGCGAAGCAGTAGAACGGAGTGTAAAAGAAATTGAAAAGAAAACTGACAGACTCACAACCAATCTCAAGATGCTACGTGAAGAAAACACGCGTCACAATAGTCAATTGGGACAACTAAAAATAGAACAACTAAAAGCAACAGGTTCTGAAATAAAAGAATCCTTTGCAAAAGAATATACGCGCGTTCAGAAAGAGCGAGATGCGACAAACACCAAAATTAACGAGACATCTAAAACGTTATCTGCCATAAAAGAGAGAACCGATGAAATGAAACAACTCATAAAACTCTCAGAGACTATGAATCGCTACGCAAAAGATGACCTTAATGACATGAACAAACCTTCACCATCTGAGAAAAAAGATGATATAAAGAAATAATATCTTTTCACCCTCTATACATATTCACTATTATTCAACCATCACAAAAATCTATGATTACTGACAACTTCACACACGAACAAATTGAGCGTGCATTTGCAACCCTTCCTGAAGGTGTGCGCGCGGTACTTCTCGCTACAGAAACAGGAGATGCGCTCATCCGCATAGGAAAGACGCATAATCTCCACATAGATCAAACAGCATCACTAGAAGACGTTACCACACTCACACTCTGTGGACTCATTCCTCGTGAGCGCTTTACCGCAACAATTACGTCAGAACTTCATATCACCCATGAACAAGCGCTTGCTATAACAGAGCAAGTAAACACTGACATTTTTTCGCGTATTCGTACATCACTTGAGTCGCAAACAGCAACAAACAATATAGACACATCATCTTCCGATATACCTAAAGAAGCATCCCTTGATGAATATATCCCATCACGTGATGATATTCTCAAAGAAATTGAGACACCAACACCTACTCCTGATATGGTACGTATTCCTATCACCAAAGAGCCTTTGTCTCCAGCCACAACACCAGAGGTTACACCAGTTGTGCGTAGTGAATCACTCCCCGTGGAAACACCTCTACATGACGTCATGCTTGTACCACCAAAACCAGCCGTGCCACAATCATCTACACCATCGGTCCCCATTCTTGACAAACGCCTCTCCGAAGAAATACACACTCCTATAGAAAAAACATCTCTACCTCCAACTCCACCTACTACCCCTCCACGTATCGATCCGTATCGTGAACCAATGATGTAATATTCGGGCGTACTTCACACAAAAGAAGCGCCTAAAACAAAACATACATGCAGTTTCAAACACCACAATTTATTGATGTTGAAGATAAAATCTTTGGACCTCTCACATTCAAACAATTCCTCTATCTCGCTGGGGGAGGAGGTATTTCGTTTGTTATCTATAGCTCTCTTCCATTCTTTCCCGCGGCACTTCTTATCCTTCCTATCGGAGCGCTCTCAGTCTCTCTTGCTTTTGTAAAAATAAACGAACGTCCATTCATCGATGTTCTTGAAGCTGCGTTTAACTATACCACCAAAAGTAAACTCTATATTTGGAAAAAAGAAAAAAAACCTCTCCCCACCAAAACAACAGCACCAATAGATAGTCCTCAAATAAAAGCACCGACATTATCACAAAGCAAGCTTCGTGATATGGCATGGGGACTTGATGTCCACAAACATATTGGTCAATAATCATACACATCTTTCTCTATGCCCACACCACAAGCATCACAACAATTCGTCCCCATAAAAGAAATCCGTGACGGTGTTGCTGTTATGGAAGACGGCTCGATAAAAGTCGTTCTCATGGCGTCGTCTATCAACATGTCACTCAAATCGCCTGATGAACAACAAGCGGTGTTGTTACAATTCCAAAGTTTTCTCAACTCGCTAGATTTTTCTCTTCAAATATATGTCCAATCACGTCGATATGATGTTCGTCCATACATTGCCCTCCTTGAAAGCAGAGAAAAAGAGCAAATGGACGACCTTGCAAAAATACAAATACGCGAATATATAGAATTCATCAAAACATTCACGGAACAAACAAATATTATGACAAAAAATTTTTTCGTGATAATAACATACGAACCATCAATCATTGAAAAAAATACATCATCTATTGAGCGTCTATTCGGAAGTAAAAAAACAAAAAAACAATCTGATGAAGATGCGTTCTCTATCAACAAATCTCAACTTGAACAACGCGCATATATTGTCCAACAAGGACTTGTCCGTTCTGGTATTCGCACAACACTACTTGGTACTGAAGAATTGGTTGAATTATTTTATCGTATTTTTAATCCCAGCGAACAAGATAAACCTATCGTCGCGTAACCCATACGAAACATATCTGTTTCGTGCTACACTATACTTCTTACTATGGATATTCTTGATACATTAGGCATACGCAAGAAAGAAAAAGAATCGGAAATCACCCCGATTCTTCCTCATGAAATATATGAAAACGCAGTTCTTGAACTCAAAGATATTATTGCTCCGTCTGCCCTTAAAATAACTCCTGGGGAACTCAACCTAGGAGACCGTGTCGCACGCACATTTTTTGTTATTTCATACCCACGCTACCTCTCTGACAGTTGGTTTTCTCCCATTATTAATCTTGATGCAGTATTTGATGTCTCTATTCATATCCACCCCGTTGATACGGCTGACATCCTCCGAAAGTTCCAAAAGAAAGTAGCAGAAGTAGAAAGTCAAATTATGATGCGTGAACAAAAGGGAATGGTACGTGACCCTAAACTTGCTGCGGCATATGAAAACCTAGAATCTCTCCGTGACCAGCTCCAACAGGCACAGGAACGTCTGTTTGATGTAGGTCTCTACATCACCATTTATGGCAATTCAATAGAAGAAATTGACCGCGTGGAATCTCAGATAAAATCAATGCTCGACTCAAAATTGGTCTATCTTAAACCAGCACTCTTTCGTCAAGATGAAGGGTTTAGAAGTGTCATCCCCGCATCTTCTGACATTCTCCAAGTTAATTCAAAACTCAACTCCACACCACTCTCAACCGTTTTTCCTTTCATTTCCTTTAACTTAACCGCGGACAGAGGTATTCTTTTTGGTGTCAACCGTCATAATTATAGCTTAGTGCTCTTTGACCGTTTCTCTATGGAAAACTATAACTCTGTTGTTTTCGCAACATCAGGGGCAGGGAAATCATTCGCAACAAAACTAGAAATCCTGCGTACGCTCATGTTTGATACTGAAATTATTGTCCTTGACCCTGAGCGTGAATATGAATTTATGGCTGAATCAACCGGAGGCAGGTATTTTAATATCTCACTCACTTCACCACACCACATTAACCCATTTGACCTTCCTATCCCGGGAGACGGAGAGACTGCGGCAGATGTGCTTCGTGCCAACACCATCGCACTTGTTGGCTTATTCCGTATTATGCTTGGTGGGCTTTCTCCTGAGGAAGACTCTATTATCGATCGTGCAATCACGGAAACATATGCTCTCAAAGATATCACTTCAGACTCTGACTTATCTCGTATCGTCCCCCCACTTCTTTCTGATTTTGAAATGGTTCTTTCCGGGATGGAAGGGAGTGATTCTCTTATTAATCGCCTCTCAAAGTTTACCCATGGGACATGGGCGGATTTCATCAACCGTCCAACAAACGTAAACATCAATAAGAAATTTGTTGTCTTTTCTGTTCGCGATATGGAAGATGAATTAAAAACCGTTGCAATGCATATCATTACACACTTTATTTGGAATACCGTGCGTAAAGAACTCAAAAAGCGCCTTCTTATCATTGACGAGGCATGGTGGATGATGAAATCTGATGATACCGCATCGTTCCTTTTTGGTATGACAAAACGAGGTCGTAAATATTATCTCGGCGTTGCAACTATTACCCAAGATGTCTCGGATTTTCTCCGATCTCCGTATGGGCTTCCTATTATCACCAACTCTTCTATTCAACTTCTTCTTAAACAATCACCTACATCCATTGACGCAGTTCAAAAGACATTTAATCTCACTGAAGAAGAAAAGTTTCTTCTTCTTGAATCAGATGTAGGGGAGGGGATCTTCTTTGCGGGGCTCAAGCATGTCGCGATAAAAATACTCGCATCATATACGGAAGAACAAATTATCACTTCTGACCCCTCACAAGTGCTCCGTATCAAGCAGGCAAAAAAAGACCTCGCACAACAAGAACAAACAGAGAATCCACATGATATTGCCGACATTTCCTAGTGATTGATGTCCTCTTTGTTTTTGAGTGCTGTCTATATGCGTGATATACTATATATATGTATGCATCTTTTATATTAACACGCTTCATACCTGTTGCTCTTCTTTCTTTTTTTGGCACATATCTTTCACTATGCTTTTTGCCTTCGCCTGTGCATGCACTTGACCCGTTTGTTTCCCTATCTATTACCCCACCCTATCCATCAGGGGGAGAAACTGTTTCATTGCAGGTTACGAGTTATGGCATTGACCTCTCTTCTGCAACAATCACATGGTATATAAATGGTGTACAAACTGAAAAAGCTGTGGGACTTACACAGAAAACACTTGTTGCGCGAGCAGGAAAAACAGATACCATCAGCGCGGTTATAACGGGAAGAGATGGCACAACGGTTGAAAAAAGTATTTTACTTTCTCCTTCTGATGTTGATATTGTGTGGGAAGCAATTGATTCTTATACACACCCATTCTACAAAGGAAAAGCACTTCCTTCTTCTGGAGGAAGTATTCGTGTCGTAGCAATCCCTCATATCATAAATGCTTCTGGGTCATTTATTCCCGAATCGGAACTTGTCTACACATGGAGCATAGATGGTTTTAAAAGAGACGTTATGTCTCAATCTGGGTATGGGAAACACACACTTTCTCTTGTAAAAAATATCCTCACAGAAAAAGAAACAGTTTCCGTTGACATCAACTCACGTGACGGCTCCCGCTCCGCAGGAGGAAGTGTCTCTATAATTTCCACAGAACCTGAAGTTCTTATCTATGAACATAGACCTCTTCTTGGTATATGGTACGCGCATGCAGTAGTTGACCAACTTCGTCTTTTTTCTTCGGAAATGTCCCTCATTGTTGAACCGTTCTTCTTCTCCCTTCCTACAAAAAATACCAACTTTTTACAATACACATGGACAATGAATGGAAAAAGGATTCCTACTGATGCTATGTCCCCACGCAGTGCCATATTTGGTGTTCCTCAAGGTGTATCGGGGAACACATCAGTATCCGTTAATATCACCCACCCACTCTCTCTTTTTCAATCTGCAGTAAGACGTATTACGGTTATATTTGAAAATGAAACAGGTTCAGGTATGCCATCATCATTCTCGTTTTAGATGTATCTACGAAATACCTATAAAATTTCCCTCATCATTATCCCTCATTATTGAAACATATGGACAAACGAACACTTCTTATTTTTATTACATCTGGGATTCTTATTATTTTTATTATTGGACTTCTTGTTGTCTTCTTGAATCGTACTGACACAACACAAGAAATGTCTGCTGGAACACCCTCTTTTTTCTCTCGACTTTTTGGAACAGACAATCCCATTGATGACATGATTTCCTTCGTTACAGGCAACAATGTGGGTACAAATACCACAACGGAGAATACTGGAGAAACTACTCTTCCTTTATTACGCCAAATCCACCCTCTTCCAGTTTCAGGTGCGACATTTATTACCATATCTCGTATTAGTGCAGAAGGAAAAACAGAATCAGTTCTTGGTGTGCGTGTCATGGAACGTTCCTCAGGAAACATTCTTGATATTCCCCTTGATGGGTCAAATACTCTTCGTATTACCAACACAACATTCCCTGGTGTTGAACAACTCTATTGGGATGGAGACGTCTCACACATGTTCGCGCGTCATCTTGATGTTGAATCGGGAATTGTTACTAATACATTCCTTAAAGTTATTCCCGGAAAAGAAGATGTGACGGGCACAGAAGAGGATGAATCTCAAGGTTCTCTTTCTGCAACATTATTCCCTCAGCAAATACTTTCTGCAACATCATCACCTGATGGAAAAAAACTTTTTACCCTTACATCTACGTCATCAGGAAGTGAAGGGAGTACTCTTCCCATTGATGGAACAGGTGTAGTAAAAAAGATTTTTTCTTCTCCACTTCGTGAATGGCTTATAGAATGGACACGCAATGACACTATCTATCTCTCCACAAAACCATCTTCGGGAATACCAGGTTATGCATATATGATTTCCTCAACGAATGGTGGACGTCCAGAAAAAATAGTGGGAAATATTCCCGGACTCACCATTCACATGTCTCCTGTTGCTCATCTTGGACTCATTGGATCAGCTGAAAAAAAATCTTTTTTTCTCTCTCTCTTTTCAAAAGGAATCTTAACAGATATGGGATTTGATACACTCCCTGAAAAATGTGCATGGACAGAAAATGGTGCGCGCGTCTACTGTGGTGTCCCCATATTCCCAGAGCCTGCACCATATCCAGATGCATGGTATAAAGGTCTTGTCTCATTCACTGACGCAATATGGTATGCCAATATTGAAACAGGGGAATACACACTCCTTGCTGATACAGGTGCGTACGACACACCTCCACTTGATATTATACATATATCAGTGAGTCCCAATGGACAATTTCTCCTTTTTACCAATAAAAACGATGGTACACCGTGGATATTTGAAATAACAAAACAATAACTTTACTAAAAAACACCTTATATATTTAAGGTGTTTTTTAGTAAAGTTATGGGGAGCATTGAGGTAGCAGAAAATGAACTACCCCGCAGCAAGCTACGGGGTATCACCATACTTTTTACACAAAACAATTTACGTTACTTTTCGCAGCAAGCTGCGGGGAATTGAACCCTAAAAGAGATTAAAAGCCTCCTGTATCAACTTGTTTGTCAATATTTTTTTCAGGAGAGTACTTTACCACAATGTGTCGCTCATGACCTCTTCCCATTGATTCGGTTGTTACATCTGCCATATCCGCAATTGCCGCATGAATAATCATACGTGCATATCCATCCATCGGTTCAAGTTCAGAGTCCGCCGCGAGCGAACGAACACGATCGGCTATCATACGTGCTTGACGGCGTAATGATTCATTTCTCTCTTCTTGATACCCATTCACATCAATACCAAACCTACCATATGTGCCCGTCTCTTGTTCAACAACACGTTTCACAATATGGTTGAGTGCCGCGAGATTTGCACCATCACGACCAATAAGTTGTCTCCCGTCATTGATATGTATTGCATACACAACCCCCGTCTCATCAGACATCATAGAGACAGACGCTTCCGTATATCCCATAACTGAAAGAAGCTCTTCAATGATTGTAGTGACAGGACGTTCCATGGTGTTATGTAGTGACACTTTTTGAAACTTTTCGATTCACAAAAAGTTCATGAATAATAGTAAAGATGTTCCCTGTAACCCAATACAGTGCTACTGCTGCAGAAACAGAGTACGCAAAAACAGCAATCATAATAGGAAAAAAATACCGCATTTGGAACTTCATATTTTGCGCCAAATCATCCTTAAATGACCCCGTGCTTTTTAGTGTCATTTTTACCCCAGGCATGGCAATCGCGGATTGAATATATTGTGTTATACCAGCAAGAAGCGCAAGAATAATACTTTTTCCTGTCATATCAAGAATACCGAGAAAATGTGTTTGTACAAGTGCAGGGAAGGGGGTAAATGGATATAACAATCCAGTATCGGCAATAGAAGAAAGTGCCACATATGCCCCATGCAACATAGACGTATCAGCATGAATATCCTTAAACACCCAAAAAAGGCCGAGAATAACTGGCAACTGAATAAAGAGGCTCAAACACCCTGTCGCGGGGTTAAGACCATGTTCTTTATATAAATCAATCATTTTTCGTGCTTGCGCTTCTTGATCACCTTTATGGTCTTCTTTTATTTTACTGAGTACCGGCTCAAGTTCTCGCATTTTAGCTTGTGTTTTTGACGACGCATGTGTAAGAGGAAAAAGGACCAGACGAACAATAATTGTAAGGAGAATGATAGCAATACCAATATCCGCCCACGGGGAAAGGGAGGTGAGGAACACGAGAGCGTTGAAAAGGGGAATATAGATAACGGACTCGAAAAAACCTACCATATTTCCGTATTGTACGCTTCTTTTCCTGTTTGAGCAAGGAAAAATATGTTACGGCATATCAACCGACGGGGGAGTGCCTTTACGACACCTACCAATACGTCGCATTCCTTTGACAATCCCTTTTTGTACACCATATTTCTCAATAGCAAGGATCATATACTCCGAACATGTTGGGTAAAACACGCAGGTTATCCGTGGTTGAATAGCACCTATTTTTACAAGAATATTTTTGTCTGGTGAAAGAAAAAATTGATATATACGGACAAACCACACGATTATATTTTTATGTATATTTTTTACTAAAGACATAGTAATCCCGCTTGCTTGAGAAGAATAGTAACATCCGCAAGAATAACATTATAGGAAATATCAGAAGAAACACCTTTTTTAAGAGAAAATATACATCTATATCCTTGTGTTATTTGTCCTCTAAACGTCCCAATCGCTTCGTATATGCGACGTCGCATCTTATTACGTGTGGGGGCGTTTGTTCCTTTTTTTGACACAATAACAGCAAATTTTGATAGTTTTTCATTATAACAAGGAGATATTGCAAGTGTAAGTCGTTCAGTATGAAATACACGGAGTCCTATTTGTGGTAGGGGAATATCATGACTAGTAAGTCTTAGGTGTTTAGAAAGCATACCCCCATCATAAACAAATACCACAATCTTGAAAAGGTTGTGGTATTTGTTTCTCATTTATTGTATTACACAGAAAGCTTTGCGCGCCCTTTACGGCGGCGGTTTTTAAGGATTGCGCGTCCTGAAGGTGTTTCAGAACGAACAAGAAAACCATGTGTGGTCGCACGCTTTCTTTTGCTTGGTTTATATGTTTGCGACATAGTTGCATTACTATACACCATAGTATGAAAAAAGCAACATATTCGCTATTCCAACATGAAAAAATCTGTGTGCTATGTATAATGTATATGTGTATATGCGTATGTTTATTGAGTTGTTATTTATATCATTCTTTATCCACAACTTATCAACAGACTTTTCCCATGTTCGCAAGTTTCCACTTCCTATCCACCCGTATATAATTACATGCACGTTCGTAACGATTATCAATCAAATCAATCCTCATCTTCATTATGTCGGATCAAACTCAACTTTGGAATAGTGTACTCTCCGATATGGAAGCAAACCTCTCGCGCGCAAATTTTAGTACGTGGTTTCGAAACACTTATATTGCGAAACAAGAAGAAGGTATGATCACAATTGCTGTTCCTAATGAATTTGTGAAGGAATGGCTTTCCACAAAATTTCATAAAATGATACTCAAATCATTACGTGAATTATCTGATGGTGTACGTGGTGTAGAATACATCATTCATAAAGGTGAGAAAAAATCATCTCCTGATCTTCCTCATACAAAAACAATGTGTTCTTCTGAAGAACTTCCTTTATCTGACTTATATATTGATAAACAAAGTAATTTAAATCCAAAATACACATTTGACTCATTTATTGTAGGGTCATTCAACACACTCGCATACGCAGCATCTCAAGCAATTATCAAAAAACCTGGTATTGTGTATAACCCATTTTTTGTGTATGGAGGAACAGGAGTAGGGAAGACACACCTCATACAAGCAATTGGTAATTATCTCAAAAAAGATATGGGAAAACATGTTATGTATCTCACATCAGAAAAATTCCTTGTTGAATATATTTCTTCTCTTCAAAATGACACAGTAAATGTGTTTAAAGAAAAATATCGTACGTATGATGTTCTGATTATGGATGATATTCAATTTCTTTCCAATAAAGAAAAAACTCAAGAAGAATTATTTCATGTGTTTAATGCTCTCTATGATGCGAATAAACAGATTGTTTTCTCATCTGATATGCACCCTAACTTCATTCCTGGACTTGAAGCACGTCTTAAATCACGCTTTAACGCAGGAATGATTGTAGATATCAGTCAACCGGAATTTGAAGCACGAACATCTATTTTCTCTATGAAAGCACAAGAGAAAGGACTTCTTCTTGATCCTCAAGCAATTGAATATCTTGCTATGACTGTTGAAGGAAATATTAGAGAGTTGGAAGGGGTATTAAACACAGTATCTTGTCATGCACAAATAAAACACAATATCATCACACTTGACGATATTAAAGCTATTGTTCGCGGAACAAATAAGCCAAAAAGTATTATTTCCTTCAAGGATGTTACAAAAATAGTTGCTGGTTTCTATAGTATTGAAGAAAAAGATATCTATGAAAAAACACGAAGAAAAGAGGTGGTAAAACCACGACAAGTCGTTATGTATTTATTGCGTGAGGATTATAATGCATCATATCCACTTATTGGGAAAAAGTTGGGTGGACGTGATCACACAACAGTGATGCATTCATACGAAAAAATGAGAAATGATTTATCAAATGATGATATGTTACGAAATGAGGTTGATCAAATACGTGCTCTTCTGTAGAAAACTTTGTGGATAATCTGTGAAATTATGAAGGATAGTGGTATATAAAAGATGTTAATACTATGTGTATATCAATTATTTTCTTTATACATATAGTAATGTATGTATAATTTGTGTAGACTCACAATCACACCTGTTGATGAAATAGTATTGTCATTACATAGTATAGTTGTGTTATCCACTTATACACGTATATAATAGTAATAATATATATCTATATATTATAAACATAACCTTTCCACACTATGACAATTGTGCAAGAAACAATAAATGAATTTTCAGCATCATGCTCTCGCGACATGTTTGCATCTATGGTAACAAAAGCAGAAAAGATGACAGGGAAGAGCCTTTCTCTTCCTATCCTCGCGAATATGCTCATAGAAGTAAAAAATAAAATGCTTATATTACGAGCTACAAATCTTGATATTGGTATAGAAGTAGCTATCCCTGCAAAAACAATAGGAGAGGGGAGTGTTGCTATTCCCGCACATATTATAAATGGACTTCTTGGTACATTTGGAAGTACTGTAAAAACAGTCGAAATTGCCTCACAGAATGGCCATGTTGTTATTTCTGGTGGTGGAATCACTACAACCATTAAGGGAGCTCCTACAGAGGAGTTTCCAACCCTTCCTGTTGTATCTGAAGGACATACATTCTCTCTTGAAGCGAAAAAAATGATACTCGGACTAAAATCAGTTGTATATGCTTCTTCTGTATCAGATATAAAACCAGAACTCGCAAGTATTTATATATATCCAGAAAATGAAACCATTGTATTTGTAGCCACAGATTCATTTCGTCTTGCTGAGAAAAAAATAAAAGAAAAAAATGTTCGTGATTGGGGAGGAATACTCATCCCTTTTAAAAACGCACAAGAATTAATAAAAGTATTTGATGGAATAGATGATACACTTAATATTCGTTTTAACGATCATCAAATAGTCATTGAAAAAGAGGGTGTGTATGTAACCTCTCGTATTATTAACGGTACATTTCCTGATTATAAACAAATTATTCCCAAAGAACACACCACACAAGTGATTCTTTTGAAAGAGGATCTTATGAATGCTCTTAAAGTAAGTAATGTTGTCGCAAACACATTTCGTCAAACAATGTTTTCAATCAATCCAAAAGAAAAGAAATTTATTATTGAAACAAAAAATTCAGATATTGGTACCAGTGTTGTTCCTGTACAAGCATCATTATCTGGTGAAGAAATTGATATTAGCGTTAATTACAAATATATAACAGACGCATTTCAAGCAATTTCATTAGATAGTCTCCAAATGTCATTTTTTGGAAAAGGACGACCAATTATCATTACCCCCATTGGAGATATATCATTTATGTATTTAGTGATGCCGATGAATCGATAAACATATAGCAATATGTTTTCCATTAACTCTTTCCTTGAACGATTTACCCAACTTATTCCTGATACACATGTCGTCAAAAAATCATGTGCTATGTCAATATTGTCAGTGTGTGGTATATCGATTCCAGAAGATGTTATTTCATATAAACAAGGAACTATTTTTCTTACATGTCGTCCAACAATAAAAAATGAAATACTTCTTCATAAAAAAGAAGTATTAGAAGATATACGCAAACATATACCTGATATACATATTGAACGTATCATATAAAAACACACATCTTGTATGATGTGTGTTTTTATATGATAGTACTACTATTATTCAATAATACGTATTGGTAATGTTGTTTCGTTTTTGTTATAGAGGGCATCATACACAACAATAGAGAGGGTCTGTTCTCCTATTCGTTGTCCTTGTTCTATGAGTTCAGGAATAAAAGAAAACGAAAATGGCTGTGTGTGTGTTGATCCAATAAGAACACCATTAAGAAAGAAATCGGCGCGGGTGAGTGATGATGTGCTTGAAAGAGAGATAGTTATTCGTTCCCCTTTTCCAAATGTTTCATTTCGTCTCGGTTCTGTTATGGTGATTGAGGGTTTACTCGCTGTTGTGTGAATAGTGTCATAATAAGACGGTTTTCCAGAACTATCACCATCACGATATCCTTGTTGTGCCGCCCATATACGTACAGGATATTCCCATAATGAAAATTGCGGGTCATTTGCTGGGTTATCTGTTCGTATATGTGTCGGATTATCTTTATCGACCCAATATAATAATGAATGAACATTTGTAATAGCGCGTTCTTCAATTGTTTCTTGTGGAGTAAACTCTGTGGCGAGTCCACCACTTATCGTATCAATAAGATATGTTACACCACCTTTCCAAATACCACGAATAATTGGTGGTAAGTTAGGAGATGTTTCCGGTGCTGGATTGAAGTTTTCTGCTGGATATGTAGTGAGAACTGTCTGCATAAACTCGTTCCAGAGTGGTGCGATAATATATCCAGCAACTTTCTTTTCCATAGGTGAATTATCATTATTTCCTGCCCATGCACCAACGGCAAGTTGTGGAATATATCCTACAATCCACGCATCACGATAATCGTTTGTGGTACCTGTTTTAACCGCAACGTCTCGATCAGGAAAATTGAGATATGAATTGTCGCCAAATGCCGGAGCACGAGCAATATTATCTGATAACACATCAGAAATCATACGCGCAACACCACTATCAAGAACTGAGGATTCTATTGATTTATATTCTTCAAGTATTGTTCCATCTTGTTCTTCAATGCGAAGTATTCCAGTAGGAGGAAGGCGAATTCCTTCATACGCAAATACACCATATGCGCTCGTCATATCAAGAAGAGATACTTCTCCACCACCAAGCACAAGTGTGAGTCCGTATCTATTTTTATCTTTAAGCCCTGTAATACCCATTTGTTTTGCTACATCAAGGGCATTATTAATACCAGTGAGGTAAAGTACTTTTACAGCAGGGATATTGAGTGACTGTGCAAGTGCTTCGCGGAGTGTGACAGGACCGCGATAGTTACCATCGTAATTAACTGGGCTATAACAATCATCAATTGTGGCACCTTCAGAAATAGGTGTCCCATCAGGAGAACATCGCGTATCAAATATTGTAGGAAGATCAAAGACAACGGTATCAGGAGTGTATCCTTTCATAAATGCAGCCGCATATACAAACGGTTTAAATGCCGAACCAGGTTGGCGGTTTGGGTCAATAGTCACATTAAAGTTCCCATCAATTTTTTCGTCAAAGTAATCACGTGAACCGACCATTGTGATGATTTGTCCAGTATTGGGGTCAATAGCAACCAATCCTGCATTTTCTGCGTTGAAATTTGTCTCATTCGCGAGTGCGTGTCGCTTCACAATCTCCTGTGCTTTTTCTTGAAGGTTCCAATCAAGTGTTGTGATTACCTTGAGCCCATCTTCTTCAAGTGCCGCTGAGCCATATTTCTCTTCAATGTATGATTTAATATAAAAAACAAAATGGGGTGCGCGCATACCAAATTGACTTTGTGGTTGAAACACAACTTCTTCAGTAAGCGCTTGTGTATAGGTAGAATCATCAATAACACCAAGTTCTTTCATACGTGAAAGTACAAGTAGTTGGCGAGTTTTAAGTTTATTCACATTATTTCCATACGGAGAATATCGCGTCGGTGCTTGAGGAATAGCGGCAATATACGCAGCCTCCGCAAGTGTTACATCAGAGGCATCTTTTCCAAAAAATTCACGTGTTGCTTCTTGTACACCATAAATATTTCCCCCGTACGGTGATTCATTAAGGTAAAGTGTTAATATTTCTTCTTTCGTCATGATTTGTTCAAGGCGAACTGCAAGAACCCATTCTTTGACTTTACGAGAAATTGTCTTTTCTTGGGTAAGCATGGTGTTTTTCACTGCTTGTTGGGTGATTGTGGACCCGCCTTGAGAAAAGTCCATGGAGAGTATGTTTACAATGACCGCACGCAAAAATGCGAGCGGACGAACACCGTGATGATTGTAAAACTCACTATCCTCTATGGCGATAGTTGCTTGTTTGATGAGTGGAGAGATTGAATCTCCTGACACCACAGTACGACGAATATCTTCATGGATGTCATACAGAAGGACTTCACCGGTGCGGTCATATATCTTTGTTGATTGGGCAATTTTTCGTTCAATAAATGAGTCAAAGTCAGGCATTGGCATGACACTCGCCCATATAATAAGCGCGCTTATTGAAAAAAGTGCAATACCACCCAATATACCAAGAACGGGGAATAATCGTTCTAAACGTTTTTTAAAATGGTGTTTTTTGAGACGTGTCTTTCTTAAGAAGTGTGTAGCCATAGTATATGTATCATACCACAAAAAGAGCATGGTTTAATAACATATGGTGTATATATCTTTCAAAACATCACTATGTCATGTATAGTAGTATGTATGAAACAAGAAAAAGGAGAAATAAGTATTGATGATATATGTACACGAGGAGTTGCTCAGTTAACTGATCCTGAAGGATTGTTCCGTAAGAAACTTGAGGCAAAAATACGTGGCGAATATCCACAGGATATTATTGTAAAGTTTGGTGTTGATCCAACACGGCCCGACATTCATCTTGGTCATGCGGTTGCCCTGCGAAAATTACGGGCTCTTCAAGACATAGGATGTAACATTGTGTTTTTGGTGGGGGACTTTACCGCAATGATTGGTGATCCTACAGGGAAGAGTAAGGTTCGTCCTGAGATTGATCAAGTTGAGGTTGAGCGAAATATGAAGACATATCTTGATCAGATTGGCACTATTCTTCGTACAGATGCATTGTCATTTTCTTGGATTCGAAATGCGGATTGGTTTTTATCGGTGTCTGATATGGCGCCCAAAAAAGGACTTATGATGCGTTTTGGTGTAACACCTGTGAATCCATCATCATTTGTAGGGAAAGCACTGTTGTATGAAAACACCCGTATGCAGAAAAAGTTTCTCAGGCGTAAGGAATTAGTGGATATCACACTCCGTGGTTTTCTTGCCACACTTCGTGGTTTGACGCATGCACGTCTTATTGAGCGCGACATGTTTCAAGAACGTTTGAAAAATGGTGCAGAACTTTATATGCATGAAATGATGTACCCAGTACTTCAAGGGATTGATTCTGTTGTCATTGGGAAAGTATATGGGTCGTGTGATGTGGAAGTTGGCGGCACTGATCAACTGTTTAATATGTATATTGGGCGTGATGTGATGAAAGCAAATGGTATGGAATCACAAGCGGTTATGTCTGTTCCCATTCTTCCTGGTACGGACGGGAAAGAAAAAATGAGTAAGAGTTTAGGGAATTATATTGGTATCACTGATGCACCGGAAGATATGTTTGGTAAAGTCATGTCCATCCCCGACAGTGTGATTGTTACGTATTATGAATTGACGACATTTACCCCAGAGGAAGATATTCGTGCGCTTGCGTCTCGTCTCTCTTCGGGGGAAGAAAACCCGCGCGACGCGAAACTTGCCCTCGCGCGCCAGATTGTCTCCATATACCACGGAGAAGAAGCCGCGCGACGCGCCGAAGCATCCTTTGTGAATACATTTAGCAAAAAAGAAATTCCCGAAACAATGCCCGAAGTCCGCGTGAAGCGCGGAGATATACTCGCCGACATTCTTGTTCGTGAACATATTCTTGAATCAAAAAGCGCGTATCGTCGTCTTGTTGATGGGGGAGGTCTGTATATCCTTTCTGACACTCCTGATGTGGTATCTGATTATCACTACACCATCTCCCAAACAACAGCGTTTCGTGTAGGAAAACACACATTCGTGCGTGTGGTCGTTGGGGAATAATTTTCATATAAAAAACACATGGGATGTATCTCATGTGTTTTTTGTATGAAACAATAGAGTAAAGACACTACGCTCAATTAGAATGTATCTTCGTCATCGTAACGATCATATGCGACCGCGTCAACATCGTCTTCACTGGTATTATTATTTCGTTTTTCATCCTCGCCAAATCCTGCAAGGATATCTAGTTCAGAATCTATAAAATCCTCCATAAAAGAATTTCAAATGCTTAATCTTATAACTACCTGTATTTGTACAAAAGAATGAGAAAGAATGCAAGTCTTTATGTTTGTGGATAGGTCGTTTTCCCAAACATCGCGAGCGCTGTCACACCGATGGCGATGGCGTCCATTTCATCGTCGAGCATTGTTTCTTTTGGGAGTACTACTGTTTTCCGCACCATCATATCCACTTGTGATTTATCTGCCCGTCCATATCCCGTTATTGCCATCTTTACTTGAAGAGGTGAAATGTCTTTCACAGGAAGTCCTGCTCGGGCTGCAGTAACGACTATAACACCACGTGCCTGCGCGACCTTGATAGCGGTTGTCTTATTTGCCGCAAAAAAGAGGTCTTCAACAGCACAAAAATCGGGCGTATGTGTTTTAATGACTTCAGCAAGAGCTTGTTCAATAGAAAGAAGACGTTCCGCGAAAGAGCGTGTCCGGTCAGTAACCACGCATGACGAGTGAAGAACAACCTCTTTTCCATTTTGTTTTTCAAGGACAGCAATACCTACACGGTCAAACCCTGGATCAATAGCAAGAATACGCATAAGAGTAAAAAATCCAAATTACAAAATCTAAATTCCAAATAAATCTCAATATACAAACAATACGGTAATGTTTCAATGATATATACAACTTCTCTTCCTGTGTGAGTAGAAATAAAAAGAGATAACAAATTTTTTTATTGTCTTCGTATTTCTATTTTCTTATTTCATTGTTTACAGTTTTCTTCTTCATATTTCAATTTTCTTATTTCATCCTGTGCCGTTTATGGTTTTCTCCAACGTACAAGTTCGTACTTCGTAACCCTTAATTCCCTGCACCACGTAGGGTGCAGGGCACGCTTGATTCGTGCTTCGTGATTCTTAATTCGAGTCTCTATGCCTATCACCTCTTTCCTACACATTCCTAGTTCGCATTCGTATATACTTCTTGTACATCATCATGTTCTTCAAGTGCTTCAAGAAGTGCTTCAAGTTTTGCTCCCTCTTCTTCTGAAAGGTCTACGGTCATTGTCGCCTCAAGCCCGTCATTTCCTTTTGTGAACATCCATATCGCTGACCCGGGGGCTGCGAGAGCGATACCGTTTTTTGATAAAAGGTGCTTTAATTCTTGAGCAGTACGGTTTTTATTGTCAGTAAGTCCATCAATAATGATACCGCAGCCTCCCGGGCCGTATGCTTCATATTGAACAAACTCCATCGTGGCAGCGTCTGCACTCATACCTTTTTTTACCGCACGGTCAATATTATCAGAAGGCATATTTTCAGCCTTTGCTTTATCAATAACAGCACGAAGTGCGGGTGCCGACATATCACCACCGACGCGTTTTGATTCTGTTGCGATGAGTTTGGCGAGTTTCCCAAAGAGTTTACTCTTTTGTGCATCACTCGCTGCTTTTTTGTGTTTGATTTTTGACCATTTATTGTGACCAGACATAGGTTAGGAGGTTAGGAAGTTAGGAGGATAGGAAGTTAGTATATGAGTATACGGAGGAGGTTAGGAGAATAGGAAGTTAGGAGATTAGTAAATTAGGAGGATGGTAAAAATTACAGAAGTGTTGTTTGTAGATGTTCTGGTATGGGAATCCCTAAATGCTCGTATGCTTTGGGGGTTACTTGACGACCACGTGGGGTTCTTTCAAGAAGTCCAAGACGCATAAGATAAGGTTCGTGGACTTCTTCAATTGCGCTCTCTTCTTCGGCGATGGCGGCTGCGACAGTTTTGAGTCCCACAGGACCACCATGGAACTTTTCAATAATAGCACGAAGGATGGCGCGATCAGCAGAAGTAAGTCCGAGCGTATCCACCGAGAGAAGTGTGAGCGCGTCTCCAACAGCGCGTGTATCAAGTGTTGTCTCTCGTACATCCGCGAAATCACGACAACGTTTTAAGAGATAGTTTGCGGTGCGTGGGGTGAAGCGACTTCGTGAGGCTATTTCCATTGCTGCGTTATCCGCGAGGGGAACACCAAGGATGGAAGCAGAACGACTGACGATGCGGGCAATTTCTTCATCAGTGTAAAATTCAAGACGAAATGTTCCTCCAGAGAATCGTGATCTGAGAGGAGATGAAAGGAGTGAAATGCGTGTCGTTGCGGCAATAAGGGTAAAGGGGGGGAGTTCAAGTTGGATGGTGCGTGCGGAAGGTCCTTTGCCGATAATGATATCAAGGACACCAGACTCCATCGCGGGGTAGAGGATTTCTTCAATAAGTTTGTTGAGACGATGAATTTCGTCAATAAATAAAATATCTCCAGGAGAAAGATTGGTGAGAATAGACGCAAGATCACCGACCTTCTCAATAGCAGGACCAGACGTCATGCGCATTTGCGCGCGCGTCTCGCGCGCTATCAAATGAGCAAGCGTTGTCTTACCGAGACCTGGAGGTCCGTAAAAAAGAATATGCTCAGGAGTCTGGTTACGGTTTTTCGCGGCAGTGAGAAGGATGTGGAGATTTGTTTTTATACTTTCTTGACCAATATATTCGTCCCATGAGGCAGGACGCAATGTGTGATCGAGATTGCGATCTTCTCGGGTATCGGGAATACCAGACTCCTGTGTCTTCGGGGGAGTACTTGACATATTTTTACAAGTATGATAAGATAGATAGCGAAATGACAACAGTAATATCGTCGGATCACCACGTGAAATTGAGCGTATGATCCTCTAAGCAATGCGGGATTTGTCCAGGGACGGTCCGGTATTTCGTTTTTTATACGAAATGGCTCGACCTATCCCCAGGACCCTTCCTTCTTTTTAGTGCCTAACTTGAAAGTTTGCTTGGAGGATCATGCGCTTTTTATGTACCTTACGCTTATTCTCTCATGTTTCATCAACATCCACAACTCGACGAAGCTCTTCAAATGAGGTCAAACCAGTGCACACCTTTCCGACGATACCATCTTCTGCCATTGAGGGCATTCGTTGCGCGAGCGCAGCTTTTTTTATTTCTCGTTCAGTAATAGTATCACTTAAAATAACAGCTTCAATATGTTCGTCAGTGAGGATGCCTTCATATACACCAATGCGACCCTTATATCCAAGACCTCCGCACATAGGACAGTGATTTGTTGGGTCGATGTTCGCTTCAAAGAGTGTTGCGTGGTCTATTGTTTCGTTTGTACCACGTTTTTCATTATACCTACCAAGCGCTGCTGTGATGAGTGTATGCTCTTCTTGTGTGGGTATGTGAGGACGTTTGCAGACAGGACAAAGTCTACGAGTGAGACGTTGGGCAAGGGAGATATTAAGTCCTGACGTGATGAGTTTTGGATTGACACCGAGGTTAACGAGACGGGGAATAACACCTGCGGCATTATTGGTGTGGAGTGTTGAAAAGACAAGGTGCCCCGTAAACGCGGCATTCAGCGCAGTCTGCGCCGTGTCAGGGTCGCGGATTTCACCGACCATGATGATGTCAGGGTCTTGTCGGAGCGCGGTACGAAGCCCTTGGACGAATGTATATCCTTCTTTCTCATTAGTCTGCGTTTGAGTAATACCATTGAGATGATATTCAATAGGGTTTTCAATAGTAATGATTTTAACATCAGGAGTATGAATATGACGAAGGAATGCGTACAGTGTCGTCGTCTTTCCTGACCCTGTGGGACCTGTGGTAAGGACAAGGCCATTTGGTCTGCTAATTTCTCGTTTGATTGCTTCAAAGAGTGCGGGGTTGATGCCAAGGTCATTAAAATTAAGGGCGATCGATTCAGGGTCAAGAAGACGCATGACAACTGACTCGCCGTTTTGTTCAGGAATAATAGAGGTACGGATATCAATGGTAGTATCCGCGAGTTTAACACTTAAACGCCCATCTTGGGAGTTTTTGGTAATATTCAATTTGAGCCCCGAGAGAAGTTTGATACGTGAGAGAATAAACCGATACATATCTGGATTGAGGTACGCGGTGTCAATAAGTACGCCGTCAATACGCATGCGAATGCGCGCTCGTGTTTCTTCTGGCTCAAAGTGAATATCGGACGCACTTATCGCAATAGCACCTCCAATAAGTGCTTCAAGAATACGTGAGATTTTATTCCGTGAAGTACCTGCGCCAATTTCTTCAACAAGATTGTTAATATTGGTAATGCTTTTGACAGTGTCAGCAGTTTTTGCAAGTGTGTCTCCTGCGATATCAAAGACACCTGCTTCTGTTTCTTGTGCGCGGGATATTTCTGGATAGAGTTCCCATGCGTGTTCAATACTGGTGTGTGAGACCATCACAATTTCTGGTTCATATCCACGACGTGAGAGGTCGTCGATAATACCGCGGACTTCTTGTTTGTTTGGTGCAAGGGAAGCGACTTTTACACGTTTCCCTGAAAGCGCATAGGGCGCAACGCCCGCGGCGCGGGCTTCTGCTTCAGGGATGAGACGAAGTGCATCAGTGTTGATGGATGCTGATGAGAGATATGCATGAGGAATACCGTAGCGAGTAGCAAGGAGTGCAACCAAGTCCTCTTCCTCTTTCTTTTTGAGTTCATTAAAACGTTCTTGTTGTTTCGGGTCTTGGAAAGTTACCATGTAAATAGTATAGCAATACTGGTTGCTTGTTACTAGTTTACTGGGTCTTATTGCTCGCGGTATATTGCGTTACGGAAGATGCCATCTCACTGTGGTGGCTTTTTCTTGTGTTTATGATATCTTGTTTTCGGAACGTTATACACAAAAAAAGAAAGTTATGAAAAAATATGTTTTGTTTTTTATAGTGGTATTTTTTACCGTTTTTGATGCTTCTGCGTGGGATCGTGCAGAAGCAATGCGTCAGTATCAAGAGGGATACAATAGGGCGCAGAGAGATTTTGCGGACGGATATGTCCGCAATGAAGAGCCTTATTATATAGGGCTTCAAAAACCGTACCGTGAGTTTGACTCGGGGTATCGTTTGAATGTCCGTCCCTATCATGAAGGACGACGAAACGCTCGTGCACAGTACGATGATGGACGTCGTCGCGTACGTGATGCGTGGCGTCGTATGGGATATTGAAACATGAGAGTGCCCCCGTTTAGAGGGGTACTTTTTTTATACAGGATACTTTCATAGTGGTGAGGGGAAGGTGAAGAAAAGACCGCATATATTCGTTTGCTTGACATGTTGCATGTTTTGCGTTATCATATACACAATTCTTGTTATTTTAAAATTAAAAAAGGCGGGGCTCAATGCCCCGAAAAACGATGAAAAAAATTAGTGTTTTTTTGTTCGTGGCGCTTTTCGCGCTTCAGAGTGTCGCCTTTTCGGCGACAAACTGGACTGCTCCCCTTGGGAGCAATCCCGCCTATGCGAAAGCATGGGTGGATGGCAAAAAGCAGGCGGAACAGACCGCCTTTGCCACGTATGTGGCAAAGTCGGTTACCTCCTTCGTACATCAGAGGTACGAGGAGGCAGTTCCGGATTATGAGAATCTCGTCCCCGAGATTCTTACCCAGCTCAAGGAGGGGAAACCCTATACCCTTGAGCTTGGGGGGCGTTTTTTGGGGATGAACGCCGGTTCTGCCGAAAACTGGAGCATTGGCGATTTCGTCAATCGCTCCGAGCCATTCATCGGCATCGGCATTGCCGTGCCGGTCAATGGACGGCTCGTGTACGGCATGGTCGTTACTGCTCCCGGTCAGAAGACCGGAGTAGTGTGTTCCAACGTCCTCATCGACAAGATAGAGGACATGCCGGCGGAACCTGCTGAGGTGCAGGTCGGCAACGACAGGATTGTCGTTGAACGGGGTACCTCAGTGGGTGCGGATGCAGTCCGCGCCGTGCTCATCGGGTTAAATGTCGGGGTCGGGTCGCAGACACAGGTTTGCGACACACGATATGTAGACCGTCGCGATTATCGTCGCGACTACCGTCGTGATTACCGTGACAACCGTCGAAGACCCGAGAGGTTCATCCGTCATAACAATGACAACCGTCGCGATGACGGAAGGGACGGAAGGTCCATCCGTCACAACAATGACGACCGTCGCCCCACAGGAACGGTGCGTGTGCGGGGTCGCGTGCAGGAGTGGTCGCACACGCAGACCACAGTATCTGGCACCAGCGGATACATGGTCAATCGTGTCACTGGCGAGCGCGTGCTCGTTAGTGACCGCGGGACGACAACGACTCGCACAGAGACGGTAAACCGCCGTCAGGAGCAGAGGACATTTATTCCGTCCTCAAACTCCAACGGTGGTCGGACCAGCGGGTTTATTCCTGGGAACAACGACCGCGGAGGCCGTCGCGAAAGCGGATACCGCCCGAGCGGTAATCGCAATCGCGATGACAGTCGTCACGACCGCAATAGTGGTAGTGACCGCGGTGACCGCGGCGGTCGTTTCGGCAGGTAATTTTCAGGCGCAACATCTTTTGAAAGGTGTTGCGTCTTTTTGTTTTCATAAAAAACCGCAGAAAAGCCGTCTCAGTAGGGGTGGGTAAGAGAAAAGAGGAAAAGACAAGACTATTTACAAAATAAGCGATATATGGTAGCTATAGGGTATAGATTGTATTGTAGTAAAAAGAATACGAGGTGCCGGGGAAATATCCTTTTTAAAAAAGGTTTCCGCATGCCGTGCGTATGTATTGCAAAGTATTGACATTTTAAATCAAAGGGTGTATAATTATATTGTTATTACCAACTTATAAGATTATTCTTTTATACGTTCTTGTGGGTATATTACTCGCAGAACGGTATTCTTATGTGCGGGGCGTCGCGTCGCATACACATCTCATTATGACGAATACTATAGTTTCATTCTCATCACGTATACAAGCGGTTATTACCGCCGTTTTCGCCATGTTTGCGCTCGTGACGTCCATTCTCGCTCCTATCGCTGAGGTGTACGCGACAACGTCCCCGTATGATTGGGGACCAGATTGGTACTATGTGGAGGAGCCGTATTCCTATACGACTGACACATATACCTATACGGATACCTATTATGATTACTCCTACCCGTATAGTGGTGGATATAGCTCGTATTATTACGATGATTATGGGTATAATTCATATTATGACAGTACGACATATAGTTATACGGAGACAAGTTATGATTATAACTACCAATACAATACCTGTGCGCAAACGACGTGTGGTTGTGGAGGATGTTCTTCAACATCAGCCCCTGAAGTAACCACCAAGTCTGCGACAAACATCGCTGAAACATCAGCAACACTCCGTTGCTCCCTTGACGATACCGGCGACCTTGCTACTGACGTATGGTTTGAGTACGGCACCAGTCAGTACAATCTCTCTCGTTCTACATCACATGACACCTACTCCTCATCTCGTACGATTGAGAAAGGAGTAACTGGGCTTTCTGATGATACAACCTATTACTATCGTTGTATGGGTCAAAACAGTAAGGGTACGGATACAGGTTCTGTGATGAGTTTCCGTACGAATGATACCTATGAACCAGAACCACAACAAAAGCCAACACTTACCACACAAGCGGCAGTAAATATCTCTGAAACATCCGCAACACTCAAATGTTCGGTTAATCCAAATGGCGATACGACCACGGCACGTTTTGAATGGGGGACATCTGCCTCATCTCTTTCTCGTACCACATCTTCACGCACGTATTCTTCCATCACAACAATGGAGCAGTACCTCTCTGGGCTTTCCGCGAATACGACATATTACTATCGTTGTACGGGAGAAAACGGTGGTGGATCAGCAACTGGTTCGACGCTTTCGTTCCGTATAGGAGAAGGTGAGGAAGATGGTGAGGAACCTGAAGTTGAAACGAAATCCGCAACAAATATTGACGAAGATTCAGCGACACTCCGCTGTTATGTCAATCCAAATGACAGTGATACGGATGTGTGGTTTGAATACGGTGAGACGACATCCATGAATGATGATACGTCTAAACAAGAATATGACGATGTCCGTACTGTTGAACGTTCTGTTACAGGACTTGACCCTGACACGAAATATTATTTTCGTTGTGTTGCGGAAAATGATGGAGGAAAAGTATATGGTGATCGTCTCTATTTCACCACTGAAGAGGGAGAAGAAGATGAATTACCGTTTGTCTCAACGAATCAGCCAACAAATGTAAGCGCATCTTCCGCGACACTGAATGGATATGTGAATCCACGCGGTGATAGTAATACGGAACGATGGTTTGAGTATGGACCGACACTCTCTCTCGGATATTCCACTTCACGATATCGTCAAGGGTCTTCCGCGGGGAACTTCAATGACTATGTATCAAGTTTGAACGATAATACGACGTATTATTATCGATCAGTCGCGCGTAATGACGCGGGGACCAATTATGGGAATATTGTTTCCTTCCGCACAGGAACAGGAGGATGGACAAATCAAGCTCCCGTAGCGACAACAGGAAATGCTACGAATGTTGCTCGTACGAGCGCGCGCTTTACAGGAAATGTGTCAGTGCCAACCTCTGCATACACAACGGCATGGTTTGAGTGGGGAACAACTCAATCATTGGGACGTTCTACATCTGCGCAAGCGGTATCAGGAAGTTCAATGTTTGTTGAACATTCTCAATTTAGTCTTGACTATGCGACAACGTATTACTATCGCTTGGTTGTTCAAAATACATACGGTGTCTCGCGTGGACATATTGTGTCATTCACGACACTCAGTGCTCCGAATGGTGGCACCACCACATATGTGCCCTACGTGGCACCTG
>Ga0194127_10002275_pt1 | contig 26509 bp, 24 predicted proteins | sample TA2KigC100mmetaG_FD_148624 | JGI IMG/M metagenome (GOLD analysis project Ga0194127, IMG submission 148624) | Freshwater microbial communities from Lake Tanganyika, Tanzania - TA2015036 Kigoma Deep Cast 100m | ecosystem: Environmental > Aquatic > Freshwater > Lake | place: Tanzania: Lake...
TTCGTCTTGTAGTCGAACAGTCGAATAGTCGAGTAGTCCGGCTATCAGACTACTAGACCACTGGACAACTCGGCTAACTCATGGTGAGCGCCATCACCGCTTTCTGCGCGTGGAGGCGGTTCTCGGCTTCATCGTACACCACCGAATTGGGCCCGTCGATCACCTCGTCGGTCACTTCGATGTTGCGGTCGGCCGGCAGCGGGTGCATGTAGATCGCATCGGGCTTGGCCAATTTCATCTTGGGCGCGTCGGTGATCCAACTCTTGTAAGAATCCTGAAGGCGCTTGCCCTCGACCTTGTCGGCGGTGGTCAGCAGCGGCCCCCACGACTTGGCATATACCACGTCGGCATCCTTGAAGCCTTCTTCCATGCTGTGAGTGATGTCGAAGCCCACGCCATACTTGCGCGCCTGTTCCTTCGCTTGCTCCACGATGTCCGGCATGAGATTGAATTCCGGCGGGTGAGCCAGCACCACATCCATCCCGAAGCGCGGCATCTGTACGATGAGTGACTGCGGCACAGAGATCGGCTTGAGATACGAGGCGGCATAGGCCCAAGAGACGACGATGCGTTTGCGGCGCAGGTCGCGGCCTTTCTTTTCCATGATGGTCATCAGGTCGGCCAGGCACTGAAAGGGGTGGTAGATGTCGCACTGCATGTTGAGCACTGGCGCGCGCGAATACTTTGCCACCTCGTTCTCATACTTGTTGCCGAAATCCCAGTCGCACTGGCGGATAGCAATGCCGTCGAAGTAGCGCCCGAAGATTTCGCCGATCTCTTTGGCGGTGTCGCCGTGCGAGATCTGCGTGGTCTCCGAGTCGATGAAGGCCCCGTGGCCGCCTAGTTGGGCCATGCCGGCCTCGAACGAGCCCCGGGTGCGCGTGCTGGAGAAGAAAAAGAGCATCGCCAGCGTCTTATCGCGCAACAGCGGGTGCGGCTCGCCCAGAGCCCGTTTGCGTTTCAGATCCCAGGCTACCTCCAGCACGGTTTCGACTTCCTCCTTGCTGAAATCCAGATCGCCGATGAAGTCTCGGCCTCGAAAGTTAGTCTGCATCGTCAAGTCTCCTTTGTATGATTTCAACTGGGAGTGCCCGCGGCACACATCACTCCATCGCCCCCAAAACCAGAGCCAACAGCGCCATGCGTATTACCACGCCGCTGAAGGCTTCCTGCCAGTAGCGCGACCAGCGGGTGATGTCCACATCAATCGGGATCTCGTCCATGCGCGGCAGAGAATGCAGCAGGATGGCGTCGGGCTTGGCTTTGGTCGCTAGCAGCTCGCGGGTGATCTTATAGTTGGCCGGGGTCAGCCCCACGCTGCCACCCCGCTCGTCGCGCGATTTGGTGTAATCTGGCTGCACTACCGGCTCCACCAGAATCACATCGGCTTTGCCGATCACCTGCTCCACATGCTCGGCCTCGCTGAAGTTCAGGCTGTACTGTTTGATCTCGTCCTTGAATTCGGCGGTCAGCGCCATGTCCGGCGGAGAGACGAAAGTGATCGGGCAATCGAATTGAGTCAGCGCGTAGCCCCACGAGTGCATGGTGCGCATCCGCATATCGCCCACGGCCAGCCAGTTGAGGCCATCAATCCGTCCCCGATCCTGCAGCACAGTGTAAAGGTCGGTGAGAATTTGAGTGGGATGCTCGCCCCAACCATCGCCGCCATTGATGATCGGCACACTCGCCCACTTGGCCGCCTCATGCGGCGCGCCCTGTTGGAAGTGGCGCATGACGATCACATCGCCATAGAACTCCAACATCTTCACCGTATCTTTGATCGACTCCTGATAGAAGTCGCCGGCCCGCGTCATCTTCGCGTCCGAAAAGCCGGTCACGTGCCCGCCCAGTCGGTGCATGGCCGCTTCGTGCGCCAACCGGGTGCGAGTGCTGGGCTGATAGAACGCCGTCACCAGCGTCTTCTCTTTCAGCAGATCGCTGTTGCGGCGATTGCGAGCGATCGGTTCCAACTGCCGGGCCACCTCGAAGACCCTGAAGAACTCCTGCCGTTCGAATTCTTTTAGCGACAAAATGTCGCGTCCCAGAAAACTACGCATGGTTCAAACCTCCTGTTTGACGAATGGGTATGTTCGGGCGCAGTGACTCCGGCGCGGAAGGCGCCTCCGTCATTGCGCCATCGTTTCATCGAACGCATCCCATCACTTCCCGGCCGTGCCCGCCAGCATCCCCGGAAACAGCCCATAGAATTCTGTGGCGCGCACGACATCGTCCAGCGGAACATGCTCGTCGATGGTGTGCGCCGTCACCTCGTCGCCCGGCCCAAAGCCGAGCGAGGGAATCTTGGCCTTGCCGGCCCAATACGTGCCGTTGGTCGAAAAATCCCACGTGCCCGGCGGGCGAGCCTCGCCCCACAATTGTTGGATCGTGCGCTGGCCGGCCTCCACCAGCGGATGCGCGTCGTCGAGCGCCCATGCCGGATAATACTTTTCCACCGGAAACACGAAGCCGGTGTAGCTCGGCGTGTCGTAAAACAGCTCCTCGACGTGAATCTCGTCTTGCAAGTAATCGGGGATCAGGCCGCGCAGCTGCGAGAGCACTTCTTCTCTCGGCTCGGTGAGCGTGATGCGGCGGTCGAGATAAATGGTGAACTGATCAGGCACCGCATTGATCGACGCCGTCCGCACCGAAGCATCGGTCACCGCAATCGACGAGCGGCCCAGCAGCGGATCGCCGCCCATACCGAGTCGCAGTCGGCGATCCAGCTCGCGGATGTTGGTGATGATGCTCATCATCTTGTAAACGGCGTTGTCGCCGAGGTGATGCGAGGCGGCGTGCGCCGATTTGCCGCGCGCGGTGATCTTCAACTCCAGGCGGCCCTTGTGCCCCCGGTAAACCCGCATCTTTGTGGGCTTTTCAATCAGCGCGGCGTCGGGCCGAATTTTTGGATCCACCTCCACAAAACTATTGGGGGCGATGCCGTCGCACCACTCCTCCATGTTGCCGAAGTAGTAGGCCGTCCAGCCCTCGAGCAGGCCAAGATCGCGCGCCATGGCCAAGCCATACACCATGCCCGGCGTGCTGCCCTTCTCATCGCACGCGCCTCGGGCGTACAGCAAGCCATCCTCGACTTTGCCGACGAAGGGATCCCATTCCCATTCGTCGCGGTCGCCGATGCCCACAGTGTCGATGTGCGAGTCGTACACCAGCACCTTCGGCCCGTGGCCGATCCGGCCGAGGGTGTTGCCCATTTTGTCGAAGCGCACCTCGTCGTAACCGAGCTGTCTCATCTCGGCTTGAATGCGCTCGCCCACCGGCCCGATCTGCGACTCCATCGACGGGATGGCGCAGATGTCGCGCATGAAGTTGATGATGTCGTCGCGCGATGCCGCGACACGTTTTTGGATTTCGGCAACCTCGTTCATGTTTTCTCCGGAGATTCTCTCACCACAAAGGCGTTGAGACACGAAGGAATGCGAAGGAAATACGTCGCGACTCTTCGCGCCTTTGAGTCTTTGAGTTGAAATCAACGCCCGACCTTTCTCACAACGTGGAATTTGAAATAGCCCGGCACGAAGTGGCTGTGCGAATGATCGATGGCCCGGCCATCTTGAGTGTACAGCACCGCCTCGACGTGCATGAGCGGCGTGCCGCGCTGAACGCCCAACTGCCGCGAGAGCAAGCCATCTGCCGACTCGACGGTGAGCGCGGTGCGCGATTGCCCCAGCGGCGGCGCGCCCCGCCGCAAAAGCAGATCGAGCACGGAGCCGCTGAAATTCTCCAGCTCTTCCTGCGTCACAATGCCGACCGGCAGCACGTCGGTGAGGTATGCCACCGGGACACTGCCCGCATAGATGGTGCGCGAGACGGCGACCACCCGCGCTCCCCCATTCAGCCCTAGTTTCGTCGAATCGCTCTCGTCGGCTTCGCGCTCGGTCACTATCAAATTCACCATGCGCGTCAGCAAATTGAGGCGGTGCGCCAGTGTGTCGATGCTTTCTAAAATCTCCAGCCCGCTTTCGATCACCGGCTGAGGCGCGAGCACAAATGTGCCCACGCCCGGCTTGCGCACCAGCCGCCCGCGTTCCTCGAACAACCGCATGGCCTCGCGCAGAGTCGCCCGCGAAATGCCCAGCCGCTTCGCCAAATCCGGCTCGGTGGGCAATCGATCACCGGGCGACATCGAATCGATCAATTGCGCCAACGCTTCTTCGGCGCGCACGTACAAGGGCCGCGCATCGAGGCGCGTCTTCGAGCGCGGCTTGAATTTCACGCTCATATCAACACCGGCACCCTTCCGAATTTTGTCACGTCCACCAGCCCCAAATCCGAAATGCGAAGTTCGGGAATCACCACCAGCGCCAAAAACGACACTTGGATATTGGCGTTGTGCATCGCACAGCCGCAGGCGCGAAAGGCGGCCAACACGCGCTCGGCTTTGGCGGCCACCGCGTCGCTGCGCTCGTCGCTCATCAGCCCGGCAATCGGCATCTCCACCGCCGCGATCACCGCGCCATCTTTCACCACCAGCATCCCGCCCTGCCGCGCGGCCAATTCATTCGCCGCCATCGCCATCATGGAGTCATCCGTGCCGACGATGATCATGTGATGCGAATCATGGGCGACGGTGGAGGCCACCGCGCACCGGCCTTTGAATCCGAACCCATGCACAAATCCGATCTGGACGCCGCCCGTGCCGTGATGCCGTTCGACCAGCGCCAACTTGGACACATCCTGCGACACGTCGGCATGAACCGCCTCATCGTTCACCCCCAGGTCGAATTCCAGACTCCGGGTGAGAAGTTGATTCTCGGCAACGCCGATCACCCGCACCCGAACTTTGGAGTTCGGAGTTCGGGGTTTGGGGTTTGAGATTCGGAAGTCATCGGCGGCCAACGTCTTTCCCAATTTGACCGAGTTCTTCACCTCAGCCGGATATTCGAATCGCGGCAGTTCCACCCTCCACTCCCCGCCCTCCACGATCACTTCTCCGGCGCTGATCACAACATCCACTTTCATCTGTTCGAGGTCGCTCACGATCAGCACGTCGCCGTAACGGCCCGGCGCAATCTGTCCGATGTCGCGGTCGAGGCGAAAGTGTTCGGCGGTGTTCAGCGTGCACATCTGTATCGCCGTCATCGGCTTCACACCCTGCGCTATTGCATGCCGCACGGCGCGATCCATGTGCCCTTCGTTCACCAGAGTGCCCGAATGAGAATCGTCGGTGACGAGCATGAAGCGCCGCGAGTCGAGTCCGAGTTCGGTGACGGCGCGCACCGGGTCGGCCACATCGAAGGCCGCCGACCCGTATCTCAGCATGTGCTTCATCCCCTGCCGCACGCGGGCAACGGCATCGGCCATCGTCGTGCCTTCGTGATCATCTTCGGGTCCGCCGGCAGCGTATGCGTGAAATGGCCGCCCCAGATCAGGCGAGGCGTAATGCCCGCCGATCACTTTTCCGGCTTTCATCGTCTCGGCCATTTCGCCATGCATCTTTTCGTCGGAGAGAAACACGCCGGGGAAGTTCATCATTTCGCCGAGGCCGATGATGCCCGGCCAACCCATCGCTTTGCGCACTTCGTCCGGGCCGATGCTTGCGCCGGGCGTTTCGAGGCCGGGCGCCGAGGGCACGCACGAGGGCATCTGCACCCAAACGTTGATCGGCTGTTGCGCCGCCTCGTCCACCATCAACCTCACGCCTTTGAGGCCGAGCACGTTCGCCATTTCGTGCGGGTCGATGAACATGCCGGTGGTGCCGTGCGGAACGCCCCCGCGCACAAACTCGGTGACGGTGACCATTCCCGACTCGACGTGCATGTGCCCGTCGAGCAAACCGGGCGCGAGGTAACGGCCATTCGCGTCGATCACTTTTGTCTGCGCGCCGACGGTGTGACTCGCATCGGGACCAACATAGGCAATGCGCGAGCCTTTGATGGCGATGTCGGTGTGGGGCACAAACTCGCCCGACTGCACGCACACCCACACGCCGTTGCGAATCACAAGATCGGCGGGCGCGCGCCCCATCGCGCAATCCACCAACTCACGAGACACTTCATGCCACGGTTGTCGTTTGGGCATTAGGCTATTGCCCTCACCCCCGGCCCCTCCCCCGCTGTGCGGGAGAGGGGAGTCGATTCTCCCTCCCCTGTGCGGCGCTTTTCCGCACGGGGGAGGGCCGGGGTGGGGGTCAACTTCTGTATCCCTTCATGAACCTCTTCACCAAATATCGCACGATCTCAACAGAGAACGCCAGCGCCAACACCGCCGCAATCAACGCCAGCTCGCCCCAGCCAATGCGCCGGAAGAGGGAGACGATGAGGGCGAGAACGAGAAGCAGAAGAGCGAAAAGAGTAACGCGAACGGCGATCGCCGCGCCGCGCTTCGGATCAGTGTTATCCATTCACCAACGCCCTCGCAATCGCATTGTGCTTCTCCATCACCGGCCCCAATTCCACCGTTTGCAATTCGCCCTCTTTCACGATCCACTTTCCCTCCACCATCACCCAATCGGCGTTTTGCGGCGCGCAGAAAATCACGGCGGCCACCGGGTCGTGCACGGCGGCCCCGGCGTAATCAAGTCGATTCAAATCAATAGCGAAGAGATCGGCGCGTTTGCCCTTTTCGAGCGAACCGATGTCGTCGCGGCCCAGCACCTTCGCGCCGCCAATCGTGGCAATCTCCAGCGCCTCGCGCGCCGTGAGTCCTGCCGGGTCGCCCATCACTCGCGCCAACAGCATCGCCTGCCGCGCTTCACCCAACAAATGCGAGCCGTCGTTGCTGGCCGAGCCATCCACGCCCAACCCAACCTTCACACCCGCCGCGCGATATTTCTTCACCGGAGCGATACCGCTCGCCAGCCGCATGTTCGACGACGGGCAGTGCGCCGCGCCGCACCCCGCACGGGCCATCAATCCGATCTCGGCATCGTTCACGTGTACCGCGTGCGCGTACCATACATCGGGCCCCGTCCAGCCGAGCGTTTCCATGTAGTCCACTGGCCGATGCCCGAACTTCTGCAAACAGAAATTTTCTTCGTCGATCGTCTCGGCCAAATGGGTGTGCATCGTCACGCCGTGAGCGCGCGCCAGTTTCGACGACTCGCGCATGAGATCGGGCGTGACCGAAAACGGCGAGCACGGCGCGACGACGATCCGCACCATTGCGCCCGGTTTGGGATCGTGAAAGGCTTGGATGAGGCGCTCGGTGTCCTTCAGGATCGCGTCATCGGTTTCCACCACCGAGTCGGGCGGGAGTCCGCCTTTCGATTCCCCGAGCGACATCGACCCCCGGCTGGCGTGAATGCGGATGCCGATCTCCTGCGCGGCGCGAATCTCATCTTCGAGTTTCGAGCCGTTGGGGAACAGATACAGATGATCGCTCACGGTGGTGCAGCCGCTGAGCAGAAGTTCGGCCATGCCGGTGAGCGCCGAGATGTACACGGCTTCGGGCGTGAGGCGAGCCCAAATGGGGTAAAGGGTTTTGAGCCAGTTGAAGAGCGTTGCATCTTGCGCGGCGGGCACCGCGCGGGTGAGGGTTTGATAGAGGTGGTGGTGCGTGTTGACGAGGCCGGGCAGGATGATGCGCCCGCGCATATCCACGATGCGGGCATCGAGCACGGTGGGCAGTTCGTTGGTCGGGGCAACCGCCTCGATCACGCCATCGCGGATGATCATGCCCGCGTCACGGAGCTCGCGCCGCGCCCCGTCCATCGTCACAATCACATCAGCGTGCTGAATGACTACGCTTGCCATCGCGCCTCCTGCCGTTTGTCATACAAAGTACACTATAAGCCCAGAGGCCGCCTCTTGTCAACTGCCGCCTGCCATCGCGGTAGAATCTCCCCCATGAACCGCCGCGCCGCCATCCGCGCCTTTGCCGCTGTTGCTGGAACCGCCGCCACAATCGTCGTTGCCCGGCAGGCTCAGCGCCGCGTCCGCGCGTTTCGCGCGCAGGGCCGCGTGGCGCGCGACGAATACACCGCGCGCTTTCCGGTCGAGCGCCGCGCCCTCACCGTCGCCGGCTGCGAAACGAATCTGTATGCTGCCGGGCCGGTCAAAAGCGAATGGCCGCCACTGTTGCTGGTGCACGGCGGCGTGATCGAGGCGGCCACGTGGCTGGAAACCGCCGCCGCGCTGTCAACCGATCGACTCGTCGTCGCCCCCGATCTTCCCGCGCACGGCCTCTCCGGCTACCTCCCCCCTGCCCACCTCCTCCATTGGCTCGAAGCGCTCGTCGAACATCTCGGCTGGCAGAGATTCGATCTGTGCGGGCACTCGATGGGCGGCGCGTTGTCGATTCGATACGCCTCGCGGCACCGCCAGCGGGTGCGCCGACTCGTGTTGTGCGCCCCGGCCGGTACCGGGCAGCACTTTCCGCGCGTGTGGCCCGAGCCGTGGAACGCGGGACTCCTGCCGTTTCCGTTAGCCGACACACTCATCGAAAAAGTATGGGGCCAGCCGGAACGATTGACGCCGACTCTGCGGCGTCAATTCGATCTCATCTTCAGCGATTTCTTCCTCTCGCGGCGGTGGTTGTGGTATGGGAGCGGCGGCTGGCGGTGGCTGCTCGATGTTCCTCTCTCACTGCTTCCGTCCATCGCCGCGCCCGCGTTGTTCGTGTGGGGCGAGCGCGACCGCATCGTGCCATTCCACGGGCGGCGCACCGCGCGCCTCGTCGCCCAAATCTCGAACGCGCGAGTTCACTTCCTGCCCTCGCTCGGCCATCTGCCGCAAATCGAATCGCCGCCAGCCTTCATCGCGGCGCTGCGCGAATTCCTGTCGGCAGAAGACACGAAGTGTCTTTGAGACACTTCGTGTTTGTGGATATCGTTACGCTTCGCCCCCTTCGCCCCCTCCCTCTTCCCCGCCCGCCTTCCGCGCGCCCATCTCACGGTCGAGTATGAGCAATGCCGGGCCGTCGTTGCCGATCCGCTTCAACTGCTCCACGATAGCAGTGGCCGTCTTTTCTTCTTCCACTTGCTCGTTGATGAACCACTGAAGCATGACCTGCGCGGCGTAATCGCCCTCTTTGGCCGCCAGCCCATACAGGGCATTGATAGACGCCGACACTTTTTGCTCGTGCTCCAGCGCCTTTTGGAACACCTCCAGCGGCGAGCCGAACTCCACCGGCGGTTGGGCAATAGCTTGCAGGGCCACGCGCCCGCCCCGATCATTGATGAAGTTGAACAGCTTCATCGCGTGGAGTCGTTCCTCTTCGCCTTGAGCGTGCATCCACCTTGCAAAGCCGGGCAGGTTCTCATGCTCGAAGTGCGCCGACATCGAAAGATAAATGTACGACGAGAGGAACTCCATATTGATTTGGTTGTTGATCGCGTCTTGAACGCTTTTGCCGATCATAAGTATCTCCTTGCGGCTGTTCACGCTCTGGCAATAGGAACGCTGATGAACACTGAGTCGATAGGATGAACGCTGATCATTTGGATCAAGAGAAATCAGCGTTCATCCGGTCTTTCAGCGCAATCCGTGTTCCCCCGATGCCGTGAACAACCGCTCTCCTTCCATCGAATATGCGCTTCACTGGGCCAGCGGCAGTGTCACCGCAAACGTGGCCCCGCGTCCGGGGCCGTCACTGCGCGCCTCAATCGTGCCGTTGTGCCCGCGAACGATCTCGCTCACAATCGAAAGCCCCAACCCCAGCCCCGACTTCTCGCCGATGGATTTGGTGGTGAAGAACGGATCGAAAATCTTCTCCAGATTCTCTGGGGCAATGCCCGTGCCCTGATCGGCCACTTCGATCACGGCGGAGGACTCCGTTTGCCGCGCGCGCAGAGTGATGCGGCCTCCGCCGGGCATCGCGTCGCGCGCGTTGGTGAGCAGGTTGATGAGCACTTGCACAATCTGATTCCGGTCGCAGACCACCACCGCCGAGTCGGCGTCCACCTCGGTAATCAGTTTCACGTTGGTCCAACTCCTCACTTGATAGTCCATCAACAACAGCGCATCCTGCACCACCGACGACAGAATCTCCGGATGGAGGGTGGGCTGACTGCGGCGCGAGTAGCCGCGCAATGTTTGCACGATGCGGCTGGCGTGCCACGCCGAGCGTGTGATGATGGGTAGAATCGATTTCAGCGTTTCGTAATCCAGCGCCTCTTCCTTCAACTGCGCTTCGAGCGTTTCGCTGGCCGAGACGATTGCGCCCAACGGCGAATTGACTTCGTGCACAATTCCGGCGGCCAATGTGCCCACACTGGCCAACCGCTCCGAAGCCGAGAGCGCTTCCTGCGACTGGCGCAGCTGCGCCGTGCGCTCGCTCACCCGCTGTTCGAGTTCGGCGGAGAAGGCGCGCAGTTCGGCGTTGAGGCGGGTGTTCTCGCGCAGGGTGACCAACTGCCGCCCGATGACGAAACCCGTGAGCAGTACGGCGCTGATCAGCACGCCTTTCGATCCCAATGTGAGTTCGCGGCCGGCCACAAAAATCACCAAGCCGTAACCGAGCAGGGTCGCGGCAAAAGGGGCGAGGCGCGTTCGAGCAATTTCGCCGCCCATCGCTCGGCGGAGGGATCGGGCTCGAGGGTGCGTTGGCGAATGGCGGCGAAGGCAAACAGCACGTAAGCGGCCATCCATCCGAGACTCACGGGATCGCCGTCTACTTCCTTTCGGGCCAGCGTGGTCAATGCGGAGAGCAGATCGGCGCCGACGAAACACAACAGCCCGGCCATGCAGAGGATCAACGCCGAGCGCGTTGCGTTATCGGGGCGGCGCAGAAGCAGAGCCACGATGCCGCCCAACGCAACGAGGTCGCCCACCGGATACACGGCGGCGGCGATTTGGCTGGCGGCGTCACTGGGGTGCGCGGCGGCCAGAGGGCCGATGAAAAAATACCACACCACCATCGAGGCTTTCGCGAGGCAGGTTGGCAAGTATGTCGAGGCAGAAGAAGAGGGCATCGCCGACCAGCAGAGAGGCAATGGCGAGAGCCAAGGCCGCCCATGCGGCGAAGGCAAACAGATACGCCACAGCCCCAATGGCCGCGGCGCCCCAGCGGTTATTCAGCCAGCGCGGAATGGGCGGGCGCGAATTACGTTCGGCGCTCATGAGGCGCGTGTCGAGGTAATGTCAGCCATTCACCGCAAAGGCGCAAAGGATTCCTGCGGAGGAATCCTCAGCGTGTTCCGAGCCTCTGCGGTGAAACGAACGATGATCACAGCACGCCAAGCGCGGCCTCCGCCGCGCGGAGGGTGTTCTTCATCAGCATGGCAATCGTCATCGGCCCCACCCCGCCCGGCACCGGAGTGATGGCCCCGGCCACTTCTTTCACATCGTCGAAGTCCACGTCGCCCACCAATCGGTAGCCGCTCTTCTTCGTCGAGTCGTCCACACGATTGATGCCCACATCGATCACGAATGCGCCGGGCTTCACCCAATCGCGCTTCACCATTTCGGCGCGGCCCACTGCGGCAATGAGGATGTCGGCTTCGCGGCACACGGCGGGCAGGTCTTTGGTGCGCGAGTGGCAAATGGTGACGGTGCAATCGCGATGCAATAACAGCATCGCCGCCGGAAGGCCCACAATGTTGGATCGGCCCAGCACCACAGCATTCGCCCCTTTGAAAGTCGCCCCCACTTCTTCGAGCAGAACGATGCACCCGGCGGGCGTGCACGGAACGAACAACGGCTTGCGGCCTTTCATCGAGAGGCGGCCAATGTTCACCGGGTGGAAGCCGTCAACGTCTTTATCAATGCCCACAGCGTTCAGCACGCGCTCTTCGTTGAGATGATCGGGCAGAGGCAGCTGCACCAGAATGCCATGCACATTGGGATCGGCGTTGAGTTTCTCCACCAGCCCTTCCACTTCCTCTTGTGTGGCCGTCTTCGGCAATTCGTTGCCGAACGACTCCATGCCCAAATCGGCGCACGCTTTGCGTTTCGATTTCACGTAAGCCTGCGAGGCGGTGTTCTCGCCCACCAAAACGGTGGCGAGGCCGGGCCTCTTTCCAGTCTTCTCGAACAGCGCCTTTGCCCCTTCGGCAACCTGCGCTTTCACTTTGGCGGCAATCGCCGTCCCGTCAATCAATGCGGCAGTCATGCAGTGTCTCCTTTTTTGAATCGATATGCCGGAATTGTACTCGAATGGGGTTTTTCGGGCATCTGCCATACGCCCGTTGGCGGAGCGAAAGATGTCATGAATCAAAAGGGACGGCGTGTGCCGTCCCTTTGCTTGATTCTGGAGCGCGCCGACTCTATTTCACGCCCAGCGCGAACGTTCCGGTGAAGGTCACTGTCACTTCGACCCGCCCCTTGCCTGTCACCGTCGCCTGCAATTCTTTCCACGCGCCCAAACCGTCGTTGGCTTCAGCGTCCCAGAAGAAGATGGCGAATGTGCGTCCGGCCAATCCCTTGGGGATGATGAAGGAGATGACCGCCTTCTTGCCAACAGGCAGAGCCGAGAGCAACTTGCCGCCGCGCATCACCTGCAGGGTCATCGCCGAAACATACTGCTGGCCTTCGGGCAGAACATCGGGCAGGGCCTCTTCGGGCTCGGTCACTGCGCTGGCCTGATCGCCGCTGTCACAGTCGATCATCGCCTCGTCGCCGTTGCGCAAGCGCAAGGTGATCACTGCGGGCCCGCATCCGAGCGAGACAAACTCAGCGCCTGTCACCGGGATGATGCCGTCGCCCGGAGGGAGAACCGTTCCCGGAAGACCCGACCCTTTGATGGCTAGGGCATTGCCGATGAAGGCGAGGCTGTAGTTGCTGCCCAATGTCAGCGTGCCTTGCAAGATAGGATACGAACCCGTGTCCTCTCCCGGCGTGCGAGTCAGCCCGCCAGCGAACGCATCGCCCGCCGCCAGCGAGCCGCTGGTGATTTGAAACGTCAGCGCCGGATCGACCTCGCCGTATAACTTCGTCTGCGGGTCGGCGGCCACGGTGATCGAGCGTGCCCGATGTGATAGTCGGCGTGCCCACCGAGCTCGTCGTTCCGTCATACACTTTGGCGTCGGTCACTGCTGTGACCGTGATGGGGCGGGCGTTGATAGTGTCGGTGATGGTCGTCGCGCCGACGTTGTTGTAGTTGCCCGTCACGTCGGTGAACGTCCAGAAGTCGGCGGCGCACGTGCCCGCGTTGGTGTGGGTCGTGTTGCTCAAGTCCAGCCCGCTCAACGCTTCGCCCAACACGCCTGTGGCCGAGCCCGTCGCCGTGTGCGCCGCGCCATCATAGGTGACGTTGTACGGCGTGACAACGATGACGGCGTTCGCCTTGCCGATGACATCATTGACCGTGCCGCTGGCATTGTTGTAGTTGCCGGTCACATCGGTGAACGTCCAGAAGTCGGCGGCGTACGTGCCCGCGTTGGTGTGGGTCGTGTTGCTCAAGTCCAGCCCACTCAGAGCTTCGCCCAACACGCCTGTGGCCGAGCCTGTCGCCGTGTGCGCCGCGCCATCATAGGTGACGTTGTACGGCGTGACGCTGATGACCGCGTTGGCTTTGGTCACCGTCAACGCACCATTCACGTAACTGATAATGTAGTTCCCCAAGCCCGTACCCACTGCCGCGCTCGGAACGATGGCGTAGGGTGAACCTGCTACCGTCGCCGCCGCCGCCGCCCCCGCGCTCGTCAGGGTGATGCTCGTTACTGTGTCACTGTTCACCAACCCCGCAACTGAGAAGTCTGTTGATGGTGTCGTCGTGTCAAAGGTCAAGGCCGTGCCGTAGGTCTTAGTTTTGTTCGCCGCAGTAATGGTTAGCAAGAAACGGAGAGTCTCTATCGAAGCATAATTGACCTGTTGACGCCCAGTGACATTAATGCGATTCCCTGGCCCAGTGGTCGTTGCAATGCCTTCCGTATTGAAAACAAGAGTGTCAGTGTTCGCGTCGCCGTTGATATTGATCGTGGTGGTTGCCGACGACGTTGCATTGAATGTGTCGTTTCCGTTGCCACCATTCACCGTGAGCGTTTCGATGTTGCTGTAACTGATCGTTTCGGCGTTTCGAACCACCTGTGTGCTGGAGACAGTGAATGTGTCATTCCCCGCTGTGCCGTCAACCGTGAATGTGTCTGTGCCCGCGCCGCCGTCAATCGTATCGCTTCCCGTTCCTCCATTGATTGTATCGTTGCCCCCGCCGCCGTTGAGGGTGAGTGTATTCAATCCAGTGGCGCGAGTCGTGATGTCAAGAGTAACTGTGTCATTGCCATTCGCGGCATCAATCGTCACATTCGTCTTGTTGGCGAATTTGACCAACTCGCCAGCCCCCGCAATGGTGGTGCAAGTCACGCCAACGCCGCAGCTCGCGCCATCTGTCGCCCCATTGTAATCACGAACGGTGATCGTATCGTTGCCGTTCGTGGATACAGCAAATCCGCCGCCCGTGCCGTATGTCACATTAGCGGCAACGGACAAATCAGAGACGGGTTCAAGATTGGTGAAGCGAATCTCCGCACCATCAAAGTTGAACTCCCCGCTCGTCGCATCAATAGCAGTGTACGTCTCATTGACAAAGCTGCCGCCCGTAATGTTCAACGTATCGTATCCACCCGCCCCACCATCGTACTCAACGCCGCCCGCCACCGGAATGACCACGCCTTGCGAGTTGTCAACGTTCAGCGTGTCGTCGCCCGCATCGCCGGTCACGGTGATCGTTCCGTCGTCGTTCACGCCAGTGATGGTGACGTTGTCATTCCCCTCGCCGCCGCCGAGTGTCACATCGCTCGAATTGATCACCGCAACCACCAGCGTGTCATCGCCCGCCGTGCCGAGCACCACCACATTGGTCGAGTCGGTGATGGTGACGCCGTTGCTGATGAGGAAGTTGATGATACTGATGGCCGTGGCGTTGCTGATGGTGAGCGAGCCGTTGAGGGCGGAAATGCCGCCGTTCACTCCGCCTTGCAGTGTGAGGTTGGCGAGAGAGTCGATGGTGACGTTTTCATTGTAGACGCCGCTCTCGACATTGATCACGCCGTCGTCGGGCGCGTGCGTCGCCGCAAAGTCGATCGCCGTTTGGATCGGGTTGTCGCACGGCTGATCGCCATCGGTCGTCGGATCGCAATCGGCGGAAGTGAACGCATACGTCACGCCGCCCGACACGAAATAAGGATCGGGCGCGGCGATGATCTGCGCCGCCTCTTGCGAAGCGAGCGGCGCCGAATCGCCGTTCGCATCCACCACGTTGAGCAACACGTCTTGCGGCAACGCTGTTGTATCCGCAACGGTTGCATCAGTTGACGCCGGCGCGGAAGCATCAACTGTGTTTTCAATGGAAGAGGAGTCGCTTCCACCCAAAGAGAGTATCGGCGTCTCGACGGAACTTGTTTCCGCGCTGGCATCGGGCGCCGACTCCGCAGAGACGATCTCACTGCTCACAGACGCAACTTCATCAGTGGGCGCCGAGGTATCGGCGGCGGCTTCACTCTCGGTGGAAGTTGTGTCGCCGAGCATGGCCGCGTCGGATACAACAGCGACGTCTGCCGATTGCACAGCAAGTGGATCGATGGACGGCGGGAGCGCCTCGTCGGCTCGCGCGCGCCCATGGGAAGAGGCCAGCAAGGCAATTGCCAATGCAAGCGCAAACGCCGCTGTGATAAGCGGCGATCTTCCTTATCTTATGGGCTTGAAGATGATTCATGTGACCTTCCCTACTAATGAACGATTACTACGAATGGACTCAACTATTGTTCATTCTATCGATCTTGCGTAAAGAAAGGATAAAGAGGAGGGGGGAGGCGAGGACTATTTTGAGGCGCTACAGAGATTGGGGCGGGCCTGAGACGCCCCAACACCTAACGGTTTGGAAAGGTGACCGACACCACGAGCCCCCCGCGCGGCGCGTTGGCCGCCGCTATTGCGCCGCCTTGCGCTTCTATTAACTGGCGGGCAATCGCCAACCCAAGACCCGCGCCGCCCGCCGCGCGCGTTCGACTCTTTTCCCCGCGCCAGAACCGATCGAAGAGGCGGGGCAGATCCGAGTCGGGGACGCCGGGGCCGTTATCGACAACGGCGAGCATTGCGCCGCCGGGCGAGCGAGCCACAGTCACGCTCACGCGCCCGCCCTCCGGCGCGTATCGAATGGCGTTGCTCAATAAGTTGCCGATCACTTGCCCCACGCGCTGAGGGTCGGCGTTCACCTGAGGGGTGTCGGCCTCCACGCGCGCCGAAAGGTGAATGTTGCGCTCATCGGCTTCGGCGCGGAAGAGATCGACAGCGCGTTCGGCCAATTCGCCGAGATCGATCATCTTGCGATCAAAATGCAGTTGCCGCGATTCAGCCAGCGTGAGCAAACGCAAATCTTCGACGAGCCGTTCGAGCAGATACGTTTCTTCGAGCACGGGGGCCACGTGCGCTTCGTCGGCGGGGTAAACGCCATCGACGATTCCCTCGAGCCGCCCGCGTATGACGGTGAGCGGGGTGCGCAGTTCGTGGGCAATGTCGGCGAGAAGATCGCGGCGCTCGCGATCGCTGCGTTCGAGGGCCGAGGCCATGCGATTGAACGAGTCGCTGAGACTGCGCAGGTCGCCGGGGCCGCGCGCCTGCGCCGCGATGCGCGCCGAGAGATCGCCCGCCGCCACGGCTTGCGCCGCGCCGATCACGTCGGCCAGCGGGTTGACGAAGCGCCGCGCGAGAAGGAAACCGATGAGCAGAGTGAGCAGGCCGGTGAAGAATGAAATGACGCCAACCGGGAACGACAGGCTGACGAGCAAGCGAAGGAAGAACGATAACGGGCCGAGCGGGTTTTGCCGAATGACGAGCGTGCCCACCTGACGGCCATCGGCGCGCACGGGGAAGTGGACTCGGCTGGCATCGGGCGAATACACTTGGCCGATGAGCGCGGTGTCGGTGCGGCCCTCGTCGATGAGCACGCGGCCCGATTCGTCGAGCAACAGCACGTTGCTCCATTCGTCAGCCCTGCTTTCGAAGCCAATGGTGAGCTGATTTTCTGGAAGAAGAATCTTTTCAACGCCCGCCCAGCTGCCATGTCCGATGAAATAGAGTCGCGCCGTTTCTCCGGCGAGAGGCATGGCGTCGGAATCGCCTTGCATCACACTGCCGACAAGCAGGCCGATGAAGGCCAGCAACAGCACAACGGTGAGCAGCACCACCGCGCCGAAGGCTTGCATGAGCAGCAAAAACAATCGGCGGCGAATTTGGCGGACGGAGTGGTGAAGGTCGAGTGGGTGGGCCACGGGTTGAATGACAGGATGACATGATGAGTGGGTGACATGATGAGGGCAACGTCATCTTGTCATCGTGTCATGTGTCATCTTGTCAACGCTTCAAGCGATCACTCGGCAAACTTATACCCCACGCCATGCACAGTGATGATGTATTTCGGCGCCGCGCCGGGGTCGGGCGGCTCGATCTTGCGGCGCAGGTTGCGGATGTGCGAGTCGATGGCTCGCTCGTAACTCTCGAAGGCCACGCCGCGAGCAACGGTGAGCAGCTGCGCGCGCGAAAAGATTCGCCCCGGTTGGCTGGCAAGAGTCGCAAGAATCTCGAACTCGGTGGGAGTGAGGGCCACTTCGCCATCCGGCAGCACGGCGCGATAACGGGCGCGGTCGAGGGTGAGGTCTCCGGCGCGAATCACTTCGGCGGGCATGGCCGACCCCGAGGCCCGGCGCAGAACGGTTCGCGCGCGAGCCACCAATTCGCGCGGGCTGAAAGGTTTGGTGATGTAATCGTCCGCGCCGAGTTCGAGCCCCACCAGTTTGTCGCTTTCTTCGACGCGGGCGGTGAGCATGATGATGGGCGCATTCGAGTCGTGGCGCAGTTCGCGGCACACGTCGAGTCCGTCCATGCCGGGCATCATAAGATCGAGCACGACAAGATCGGGCCGCTCGCGGCGGGCAACGGCCAGCCCCTTCGCGCCATCGGCGGCGGTGATCACTTCAAAGCCCGCCGCCGTGAGATAGTCGCGGCAGATTTCGACAATCTTCGTTTCGTCGTCAACGACGAGGATGATTTTGCTCATCACAAGAAACGATGAGCGATGAACGCGGAACGATGAACATTGATCCAGAGACGTTCATCGTTCATCCTTCATCGTTCATCCTTTGTCATTCGTCATTCATACCTCAGCGCTTCCATCGGGCTGAGGCGCGAGGCTCGCCACGCCGGATACAACCCGGCAAAGATGCCGACCATCGCCGTGACGGCGAAAGCGATCACGATCGTTCCGGCGTCCACCAGAGTCGTGATCTGCCCGGAGAGATTAACCAGATACGAGATCAGCCATCCGAGTCCGATGCCCAACATCCCGCCGATGAAACTGAGCACCAACGTCTCGATGAGAAACTGAATCATGATGGCCCGCCGCTTGGCCCCCACCGCTTTGCGCAATCCGATCTCGCGCGTGCGCTCGGTGACCGAGACGAGCATGATGTTCATGACGCCGATGCCGCCGACCACCAACGAAATGACTCCGATGAAACCGAGAAAGGCGGTGAGCGTGGGGGTGATAGCACCCAGCGCATCGAGAAACGCGCTCTGACTCAGTACCGTGAAGTCGAGTTCATCGTTGAGTTTGAGTCTGTGTTGGCGGCGCAGGATGCGTTCCACTTGCACGATCACATCGGTCACCACCTCGGGGCTGGAGGCCGACATGGAAATGTCGGTGACTCGACGCTTGCCGTTATTGGTTGCCCGCGAGCCATACAGTTTTTCGTATCCGGTTTCCAACGGGACAACGACGATCTCATCGGCGTTGCTGAAGCCGGATGCGCCTTTCGATTTGAATACGCCAATGACCTCGAACGGGATGCCGCCGATCTTGATCGCGCGCCCCACCGGGTTGAGGCCGCCGAACAAATCTTTGGCCGTCTGCGATCCGAGCACGGCCACGCGCGCTTTGCCGGCGCGATCTTGCTCGGTGATGAAACGCCCGTACTCCACTTCATAGGCGCGCACCGAAGCGAAAGCGGGCGTCGTTCCTGTGGTGCTCACATTGACGCTGTTCTTGCCATAGGTCACGGGTTGGTCGAATCCCTGAAACGAGGGCGCGACATCGGTGACGTTGTTGAGTTCCTTCGCCAGCGCCTCATAATCACTGTAGTACATGAAAGCGATTGTCGTATTTGGATTGCGCCTCTCGAACCGGCCCGGAAACACGGTGACGAGATTCGACCCGATGCCCTGCACCTGACTCGTGATGCTGGCCGTCGCTCCGTTGCCAATAGCCATGAGCGCCACCACTGCCCCCACGCCGATGATGATGCCCAGCATGGTGAGAACGGAGCGCAGTTTGTTGGCGGCCAATGCGCGCAAAGCAATGCGAAAGTTTTCGGAGAAGTCCATAGCGAATTAAGAAAGGAAGAAGGATGAATGCGCGGCTACTTTTATAATTCATCCTTCATCGTTCATCAATGGTGCTCCAACGCCACTTCGCTCGGCCTCGGCGTCCCGGCGGGAATGGCGGTGATGCGCTCGTCGCCCACGATCTTTCCGTCCGAGATTCGGATCACCCGATCGGTGTGCCGGGCGATGAACGGATCGTGCGTCACGTAGACCACCGTCTGCCCCAGTTCACGATGCAAGCGTTGAAAGAGGCCGATGATCTCTGCGCCGGTTTTGCTGTCGAGCGCGCCGGTCGGCTCGTCGGCGAGGAGGATGGCCGGGTCGTTCACCAACGCGCGGGCAATAGCCACGCGCTGTTGTTGCCCGCCCGAAAGTTCGTTGGGCCGATGGTGCATCCGGTCGCCCAACCCAACCACGCGCAGGGCCTCTTGCGCTTTTTCTTTTCGCGCTCGCCCGCGCGCGCCGCCGTAGGTGAGCGGCAGGATCACGTTGTCGAGCGCGGTGGTGCGCGCCAGCAAATTGAACTGCTGAAAGACGAACCCGATCTTGCGGTTGCGAATGTCGGCCAACTGGTTGTCGCTCAACTTCTCGACATTCTCGCCGTCGAGTCGGTATGCGCCGCTAGTGGGCGCATCGAGGCAGCCGACGATGGCCATGAGCGTGCTCTTGCCCGAACCGCTCGGCCCCATGATGGCCGCCATTTCGCCCTTTTCGATTTTGATGCTCACGCCATCCAGCGCGCGCACCTCGTTATCGCCGAGTTGGTAGATTTTGGTGATGGCTTCGATGTCGATCATTTTCCCTTACCCCGGCCCGAATGGCGAGCCGTTGTTCACCGGAACGGGCTTCACGATCTGAACCGTGTCCCCCGCCTGGAGCGGGCCCGTCACCACCACCACATCGTCCTGCACTTCCCCGCTCTTGATATTCACCCTCTCCAGCACGCCGCCCTCCTTCACCCGATTCACAAATTCGCCCTCGGTGTCCAACTGCACGGCGTCGAGCGGCACGGCCAACGCGCCCTCGTCGGTGTTGGTGACGATGTTGACGCTGGCCGTCATGCCGATCAGAATGCGCGGGTCGGCTTCGGCCATGTCCACGCGCACGGTGTAACGCACCAACCCTTGAGTGGTCGCGCCCAACGCATTGATGTTGCTCACCGAACCGGTGAAGAGCAGTTCGGGCAGAGCGTCGATGGTCACCGTCACCGCGTCGCCAATGTTGATCTGGCTCACATCCGATTCGTCCACCGACACATCCACATGCAACTGTGAGCGATTTGCCAGCACCACCGCCGCTTGGGATTGAACTATCGTGTCGCCCGGCAGGTAGTTGACGGCGATCACTTCACCATCGAACGGGGCGATCACCTTCATCGAGTCCACAGTGGCCTGCGCGGCCATCACTCGCGCTTGCGCGGCCTGCGCATCTTCGGGGGCGGGGCCGTTGAGCAGTTCGTCGAGTTTCTTCTGCGCCTCGGCGAGGTTGGCGTCGGCCACCGCCACTTTGGCTTGAGCGATGGCCAGTTTGTTGGCGTCGGGGCCGAGCAGTGCGGCGTTGAGGTTGGCCACCGCCGTTTCGTATTTGTCTTGGGACTTCACCACATCGTCGGCCTGATTGGCGACGGTGGTTTCGTACCTGAGTTTGGCGGTGAGGTAAGCATCGAGCGCGCGCTGATAATTGTTTTGGGCCGCGTTCAACTCGTTCTCGCGAAACACGCGCTCGCCGCAACTGATCTTCACGCAATCGTCGTACGAAACTTGCGCGGCCTGCAATCGAGTGTAGGCAAGGTTTCGGTCGTTCTCGGCATTGGCAATGGCAACAGCGTCTTGCCCCACGTGCGCCAACTGCGCGTTGGCCTTCGCCGTATCGAGCGCAAGCTGGGCATCGGAAACGGCAGTGTAAAGGCTTTCGCCGGCCGGGTTCTCCACCGATTTCAGATCGCGCTTCGCTTTGTCCAATGCATCCTGCGCATCGGCCACCGCCTTCTGCGCGTTGGCAATCGCCAAATCGGTCGGATTCAGCAGATCGTCAAGGGCGTTCTGTGCGGCGATGAGATCGGCTTGGGCCATGATCACCGATTGCGACGCGGAGGCGGCATCCAGCACCATGAAGGTGTCGCCCTTCTTCACCGTGTCACCCACCTTCACTCGCACCTCGCCCACGATTCCGCTCGTCTCCCAAAACAGCGAACCCGATTGCAGCGCGGCCACGGCGCCGGTCGTCTCTACACTCGTCACTGCTGTGATCTGAGTCACTTGGGCGGTTTCAATCGCCGCCTGCTCCGCTCGCTGCGCGTTCGCTCTCTGCCACACCCAAAGGCCGGCGATGGCAAGCACGAGCATCGCCGCGCCGACGAAGAGCCAAAGTCGTTTCGATTTCATAGCCACACTCCTTGATCAATATCGCCGACATGATACCCTTGATTTATGAAAAAAATGTGGAGATGATTCGGGCGTTGGTGAAAACAAAAAGGCGAAGGACTCCATCCTTCGCCTTTTTTCTCGCGGGGGCGTTTGCGCGGCGGGGATCCGCCTTTCGTTTTACCGCGCCGGCCTCCCGCGCAGCGGCATCGGGCGATGATCGAATGGGGCGCCCAGCAGGGCGCGGCCCAACCCGTATTTTACGGAGGGGGCTGAAAGCACGGCGCGAGCCACATCGTGCAAAAACACGCCGTACCCCGCCGCCAGTTCGGCAATCGCATCATGAGACTTGCCCTGCGGCCACCCCAGTTCTCTTTCTAATCGATCGAGCGCCTGATGGTAGATTTGATCGGCTTCGCTATCGGCAACGATGTTCTTGGCAGCAACCATAGACTGTCTCCCGGGCTCATGCGCCACACCCGCGCACGGCCTCACGAATGTAACCGACAATTAGACAATACTCTCGATTGCAAACGGGAGTCAATGTCTGCCGCAAGACATTTATGCGATCTTAATGGCGTGCAAGGAAAGCGCTGTTGCTACAGATCATCAGTCCGATATTTGAACGCTCCTGAAACAATCGTGCCACGCACAACGGTATCGCGTATGTCCATCGGCGGGCAATTAAACAGATCGCGATCTACGATAGTCAGGTCGGCCAGTTTGCCCACAGCGATTTCACCGAGATCAGTTTCGTTGTATCCGGCGTAGGCGGGCGCTTTCGTGTAGCCGTTGATGGCCTCGGCCACCGTGAGTCGTTGATCGGGATACCAGCCGTCGGGGCCGGGGGAGCCGTCGGCGCGGCGGCGAGTGACGGCGGCATGGATTCCCCAGAAGGGGTTGATCGGCTCCACCGGCGTGTCGGATCCGAAAGTGAGCAGTGTGCCGAAGTTCAATTGCGTTCGCCACGCATACGCGCCCATCCCTCGCCTGCCCCAATACTTGTCCACCATCAGCATATCCGAAGTGGCATGGATCGGCTGCGCCGAGCCGATGATGCCGAAGCGGGCGAAGCGGGGCCAGTCTTTGGGATGCACCACTTGCAAATGCTCGGCGCGGTGGCGAAGCTTGCGGGTGGCGAATTGCGACTGGCGCAGCGCTTCTTCGGCGCGCAAGTTTTCGTACACGTCGAGCAGATCGTGATTGGCTTTGTCGCCGATGGCATGCACCGTGAGGGCCAGCCCGTTCTTCGAGGCCAGCGAGCCGCGCTCGTGAATTTCCTCTTTGTCGGTGACGACGATGCCGAGGTTGCGCGAGTCATCCTCGTAGGGTTCGATCATCGCCGCCGTCTTCGGGCCGAGCGCGCCGTCGGCAAAAATTTTCACGTTGCCGATCCGAATCCACGAGTCGCCGAAGCCGGAACGCAAACCGAGCGCGACGGCGTGATCGAGGTAGGCGACCGGAATCGTTTTGACCACGCGCAAACCCTGCTCGCCGCGCTCGCGCAAAATTTGCCACGCCTTCAGACTGCGCACGCCATCGAAATCGTGGACTCCGGTGAGGCCGACTCTCCACGCCGCCTTTTGCCCTTCGATCATCGCTTTCGCGACGTCGTCGGCGTTGTGCTGAGGGATAGCGGCCTTCGTGGGTTTGTCGGGCGCAGTGTACGAGCGGGCGGCGATCAGATCCATCGCCGTTTCGGCCAGCGTGCCAGCCGGGTTGCCGTTCGCGTCGCGAGTGATCGCGCCGCCGGGCGGGTCGGCGGTTTGCGAAGTGATACCCGCGAGCTGCAATGCCAACGAGTTGCACCACGCCATGTGCATGGACTTGGCGGTGAGGTGCACCGGATGATCGGGGGCAACGGAATCGAGTTGGGCGGCGGTGGGGAAGTCGGCGCCCCAGCGGGTGTAGTTCCAACCGTGCCCGCGAATCCACTGCCCCTTCGGGGTAGCGGCGGCCCGTTGAGCGACTCTTCGCAATGCTTCATCGAGCGTGTCGGTCTCGACATCCACAAACGAGAGGCCGATGGAGAACCATTCGAAGTGCAAATGCGAATCGGTGAGGCCGGGAAGAACCAGCGAGCCTTTGAGATCGATCTGCTCGGTCGTCGAGTCCGTCAACGATCGGATTTCCGAATCCGAGCCGAGGGCGATGATGCGCTCGCCGCGAATGGCGATGGCGGTGCACGGTGTGGGCGAATAGATTTTGGCGTTGTAGAGGATGAGCATGGAGGGAGCTTGAGTTGGAGTTGGAGTTTATGGTTTGACCGATGAGGCGAATTGGCCGCGGCCCACGGTGGCGCTCACCGAGGCCTTGCCCGTTGTCGAGGGCAATACGTAAAGGATGACGGCTTCGGCCATCGTGGTGAATCTTTTCGTCTTCACATCATACCCCGTGACGTTGCCTTTGGCATACCACGCATAGCCTTTCTCACGGTTTGCTGTGTGTACGAAAAGCCGGACACGCCGGGAAAGGTGTTCTTCGCTAACGTGAGCGCCGAGTTCGCGTCGAGCGTGCCGCTGTACGATGCCATCAGCGAATACACGCCCAGACTCGATCCCTGCACGTCCACCGTCACATCGCCGGTCACTGTGCCCGATCCGTAACTGAGCGAGGCCGCGCCGTTGCTGAGAAGCGCGCCGTAACTGGTGACGGCGAGATTGACGGCAGAGAGCTGCGCCTGACTCCCCGACGGCGTTTGGGTGAGCGACTTCGTCACATCGCCAGTGAGTCCCCCGGCCTTCTTCACCGTCACCGAGATGCCGAGCACGCTCGATGCGTAGGAGGTGATGGCGGTGGTAGCTGCGCTGGAGCCGGTGGTGGCGAAGGGCGTGAGGGTAGCTTTGATGCCCGAGGCTTTGGTTGCCGCCGCCGCGGCGGTGACGGCGGCTTGCGCCACATTGGTGGACGCCGCCGCAGCAGTGGCCGCCGTATTGCCCCCTCCCCCGCCGCTGCCCGAGGGGAGCGTGATTCGCGGAGTGGGCAGGGCCAACGTGTTGGCCGATGCGCCGGGCAGCATGGCCGCGAACAGCAGCACGCCCAGCATCAACAGCACAAAAGGTCGAAAGTTTCGGTTACGCATGAGAGCCCCCTTCAGTATCGGTTGCGTTCCTCCTTTATATACAACCAGCCTCCGCGCCTCAGGCATAAAAGCAGAGTGAATTTTTCTCGCTGGTCGGTACCCTTTTATGTGGAAGCGTACGCGGCTGATCGCTTTCAACGGCGGGTTTCACCGCAGAGGCACAGAGCGCGCAAAGAGGTTTTTGAGAATCTCTGTGGACTCCGTGATCTCTGTGGTGAATCTTTTTGCGTCGGGAAACGCCGCCTCACTCTCCCAACAATCGCTCCGAGATGGCGTTGAGATCGTCGTCGGAATAGAAGTGGATAACGATGGTGCCGCCTTTGCGCCCGCGATTGATGCTCACCCGCGTGCCGAGACTGTCGCGCAGATCGCTTTCGAGCGAGGCCACTTCGGCGGACTTTTTTACCTTTGCCGGAGAGGGCTTGCCGTTTTTGTGGCCGGTGAGCTGCCGGGCCAGTTCTTCGGCCTGCCGCACGTTGAGGCTTTTGGCAATGATGGTGTTCATAGCCGCCAGCATGGCTTGCGCATTCGGCAATGAGAGCAGCGCGCGCGCGTGCCCCTCGACGATGAGCCCGGCGGCCAGCGCCTCTTGCACTTTGGGCGGCAATTTGAGCAAACGCAGTGTGTTCGTCACCGTCACCCGTTGTTTGCCCACCCGCTTCGCCACTTCCTCGTGCGAGAGTCCGAAGTCGTCGGCCAAATGTTTGTAGGCCTGCGCCGCTTCGAGCGGGCCGAGATCAGATCGCTGGATGTTTTCGATGAGCGCCAGTTCGAGCAATTGCTGATCCGACGTTGGGCTGCGGACGATGGCCGGGATGGTGGCCAGCCCGGCGAGTTTGGTGGCCTCCAGCCGCCGCTCTCCGGCAATGAGGATGTACCGGCTGGAGTCGTCGGTTTGCGAGACGATGATCGGCTGGATGACTCCGTGCTCGCGGATCGAGGCGGCAAGGTCGTTCAATTCTTGCGGGTCGATTCGCGTGCGCGGTTGGCGCGGGTTGCGCGCCACGTGCGAGACGAGAACTTCGGCGGGGCCGCCGCGCGTTTGCGCTTCGGGTTCGTTGATGGGGATGAGCGCGTCCAGTCCGCGCCCGAGTCCGCGTTTGGGCATGAGTCTCTCCTTCCGTCAGACAAGACCTCACAGGTCTTTCAGACCTGTGAGGTCTTCAGAGGTCTTCACGGTTCGGCGGCAACAGCAAACTCTCTTCGATTTCTTTTCGATTGGACACCGCGGCGAGGCGCAAACATTCGGCCAACAGAATCGTCGCCGTGTCATATTCCTGCAGACGCCGCCACTGCTCCTCCGTCAAATTCCATTCGTGACCGATGTTGCGGTGTTGAATCATGAGCCGCCGCAATGTATCCACGAAGGCCTGCCACTGGGCTGGAGAGGCCTTTGGCGCAGGCAAGCGCAAACGCGCCATGAACTCTCGCAACGGGGCAAAGCCCGGAGTTTTGTCTTGCGCAATGGCCGTCATAACCTCAGCCAACTTTGGCCTGAGTTCGTCTCGCTCTTTCGCGTCCGCGAAAAGGGCATTGGATTGGCAGGCTGCAAGGGTGCGGGTGAGGGCGAGGTCGAGGGCGAGGTCGAGGGCGCGGTCGAGGGCGCGGTCGCGGTCGCGGTCGCGGGCGAGGGCGAGGGCGAGGGCGAGGGCGCGGTCGCGGTCGAGGGCGAGGGCGCGGGCGCGGGCGCGGGCGCGGGCGAGGGCGAGGGCGAGGTCGAGGGCGAGGTCGAGGTCGAGGTCGAGGTCGCGGGCGAGGGCGAGGGCGAGGTCGAGGGCGAGATCAGTGTTGGCGCGCGCTAACGCGCGCGCCAACACGGGATGCCGCACATCTCCATAGTCCAGCGCCTTTTGGGG
>Ga0194127_10002277_pt1 | contig 26489 bp, 20 predicted proteins | sample TA2KigC100mmetaG_FD_148624 | JGI IMG/M metagenome (GOLD analysis project Ga0194127, IMG submission 148624) | Freshwater microbial communities from Lake Tanganyika, Tanzania - TA2015036 Kigoma Deep Cast 100m | ecosystem: Environmental > Aquatic > Freshwater > Lake | place: Tanzania: Lake...
ATATCGATGAAAAAGTTGTTTCTTGAGAGCGCTATAAGCCCCGCGCACGGGGCAAGGCGTTACCATGAAACAGGCGCTGTTTTGAGCTGTTTGAACGATTTTTCATGGCGGCTAAGCCCATGATTCATATCGATAAAAAAGTTGTTTCTTGAGAGCGATATAAGCCCCGCGCACGGGGCAAGGCGTTACCATGAAACAGGCGCTGTTTTGAGCTGTTTGAACGATTTTTCATGGCGACTAACCCCATGATATACATCGATAAAAAAGCTGTTTCTTGAGAGCGCCTGTCGAAGGGTGAGCGGGATTTTGAATCACACCCATGGGTGAACGCAGAAAAGCCGCTCATGCTTCGACGTGGCTCAGCACGAACGGCTGTTCGGCGTTCCAACTGCCGTTTTTAGGTTCAAGGACGGCGCGGGCGCGGTGGCTGGTGTCCATGAGCCCACTTCCCGCCCTCGCAGGGAGGGGACGGCCGAATAGATTACCCGGGATGGCGGCCGGCGGGGCCGGTAGGTGCGCCGACAGTCCTGCCGGCACAGCCCGAGGCGCGGTGGCGGCCCGGTTTTTCAAGACTTCATCAGTAGCAAGAGGGTCGGGGGATGGCCGAAATAGTCCAACTCAAAACAGTACGCGTCTTTATCTCCTCGCCCGGTGATGTCGCCGACGAGCGGGCGCTGGCGCGGCAGGTGTTGAGCCGTCTGCGTAAAAAACACCGCTACAAGGGGCGCATCCAGATCGAAGAAGTGTCCTGGGACGATCCGGACAATCCGTTCACGTTCGATGCCCACTATTCGTTTCAGCAGGCGATTGACCTTGATTTAGCGAAGCCTTCGGAATGTGACGTGGTGGTGGTGATTCTTTGGTCGCGTCTTGGTTCGCCACTGTCGGAGGATTGCCGTAAGCCGGATGGCCGCATCTACCGCTCCGGCACGGAATGGGAATATCTGGACGGCCTGTCCAACCCACAGACCAGGGTCTGGGTCTTTCATCGCACGGAGCCGGTTACCTATCGGGATGACGATCCCGATTTCGATATCAAGCGGGCGCAACGGCTGGCGGTCAAGGAATTCCTCGGGGAATTGAACGATGCCACGGGGGCCAATCGTCACGGCTACAACGGCTATCCCTCTCCCAGTGATTTTGCCCGGCGATTTGAAGATGCGTTGGCTGAATGGCTGGACCAACGACTCGAGTCGGTCGCGGTCGTTCCATCCGCAGCGGAGGTTCCACCGCCGCAACTCGAGGAGCCGGACGAGCCCCTCTGGCAGGGCAATCCCTATCGTGGCCTCAAGAGCTTCGGTGCGGAGCATGCCCCTATCTTCTTCGGCCGCGGGCCGGAAACCGATGCCCTGATCAGCCGGGTGCGGGACGGCGCGCGCCTGCTGGCGGTGGTCGGCGCCTCGGGCTCGGGCAAGTCCTCGCTGGTGGCGGCGGGGCTGCTGCCCCGGTTGGCGGCGGGCGCGGTGCCGGGCAGTAAGAGCTGGGTCATGGTCCGCTTCACGCCGGCGGAATGCGGCGATAACCCGTTTCGCGCCTTGGCGCTGGCCTTGTTACCCCGGCTGCCCGTGGGCAGTCCCGACGCCGATGCAGACTCGATGACGGCGCGGCTGGCCGCCGAGCCCGGTTGTATCGAAAGCCTGGCCGAGCGCCTGCTGGATGGTAAACCGGCCCATGCCGAGTTACTGCTGTTCGCCGACCAGTTCGAGGAACTGTTCACCGCCCGCGTCACCCAAAAATATCGGGCGCCGTTCGTGGCCCTGCTAGAGGCCGTCGCCGCGGCCCGCCGGGTGCGCTGGGTGCTGAGTCTGCGCGCCGATTATTATCCGCACTGTACCGAGTATCCCGGCCTGGCGGCGCTGCTGCGCGACGGCAGCTTTCCGTTAGCCGCGCCAGACAGGCGTGCCTTGACCAAAATGGTCGAGGGGCCGGCGCGGGCCGCCGGGCTGGACGTCGAAGAGGGGCTGGCGGATGAAATTGCCAACGACGCCGGCCAGGGCCCCGGTCGCTTGGCGCTGGTGGAATTTGCCCTGGAAAAACTGTACGACCTGCGCCGAGGCAACAAGCTCAACCTTGCGGCCTATCGCGACGAGCTCAAGGGCATCGCCGGACTGATTCAGCGCCAGGGCGACGAGGTCGTCCAAGGCGCCAGCGAAGCGGTCCGTCATGAGTTGTTCGACGCCCTGTCCGAGGTGAATGTGAAGGGCGGCGCGGTGCGCAAGCTCGCCTACCGCGATGACCTCTCCGAGCCGGCCCAGGCGCTGGTCGAGCGTTTGGAGGACGCCCGCCTGCTGACCGTCGACCAGGACCCGGAGACGGGCCGGCCGTGGGTCGAGGTCGCCCATGAGGCGGTGCTGCGCGACTGGCCGCTGTTCAGCGAGTGGCTGCGGAACTATGGCGCCTTCAAACTGTGGCGGCAGGGTCTGGAGGCGGCTCGCCAGCGCTGGGTGGACGCCGGTCAAAAAAGCGACCACCTGCTTTCCGGTGGCCCGTTGAAGGAGGCGCTGCTGAAACAACGGGAGCGACCGGAGCAACTCACGGCCGAGCAAACGACATTCATCACCTGGAGCCGGCGGCGGAACTGGATAATTAAAGCGAAAGTCGCTGCCCTGGCGCTGCTTGCCGGCCTGCTCATATCCTGGGGCGGCAACGCTTGGGTGCAGTGGCTGGAAACCCGCCCGGTCATACCCGAGATGGTCGAGATACCGGCCGGCAGCTTCTGCATGGGTTCGCGCCTGCCTGACACACCAGCGCCGGCCGAGTGTCCCGACCTGCCGGAGGACGACGAAGCCGACCCAGACGAAACGCCGGCCCGCCGCCTGTCGGTAACGGCCTTCCGGCTGGGAAAGCACGAGGTGACGGCGGGTGAATATCGCCGTTTCGTTAAGGCCATGAAGGCTAAGGGGAAGGAGATCAACGGGGACCGCGATGCCTCTAGTGTGGACTCTCTGACCCCGTCAGACCTGGCACATAAAGACCGGCTGCCCGCTGTCAACTTAAGTTACGACGAAGCAGTAGGCTACGCTGAATGGCTGTGGGAGGAGACTGGTCGCAAGGGGCCGAAATACCGCCTACCCACCGAGGCGGAATGGGAATATGCCGCCCGTGGCCCCGATACGGTCAATACTGTGCCGCTCCGTCGCCGCTGGTGGAGTATCGGCCCGAAGGATGTGGAAAAGAAAGCTTGCGCTCATGCCAACGTGTTGGACCGAAAAGCCTTACTCGCTCTCAAGGCTAGCGGTTTATACATCAACTCGGAAAGCTTCGCCTGCGAGACTGACGGGTATGTCCGGTCAGCCCCGATTGGCCGCTTCGACAGTAACAGGTTCGGTCTATTCGATATGCTGGGCAATGTTTGGGAATGGGTCCAGGATTGCTACCATGAGACTTACCAAGGCCGGCCCAGCGAAGGCATAGCCTGGATGGATGGGAGGGATTGCCAAAGCGACCGGCAGGTTGTCCGCGGTGGTTCTTGGGACAATGGACCTAAGGCCGTTCGTTCGGCCGACCGCCTTCAGTATATCCGGGTCGACCGGGACGACGCTGTGGGTTTCCGTCTCGCACAGGACCTGAAATGACCCTTTACGCTTTTACCTTTGCGGGGTTCCAGGGGGCGGAGCCCCCTGGCGGTTATTTTGGGTTGAAGGATGGCGGGCTTATTCGGCCGGCTGGGCGGGCGAGTCGAAAGGCAAGCCCCTGGTGTGTCGGTTACCGGGCCGTCGGGCACATCGACTCCGGCCATGCTTGTTTACAGATCGCGTTGAAGCGGCTGATGAAATCCTGGCGCGAAACCTGGTTGACGAAGTCGAAGGTGCGGTAGCGGTCCCATGCCGTGGCAATGTGAATATCGCGGGACGGCGGGGTTCCTTGCGCCAGCGCCCGCGGGTAAGGCACATGGGCGACGTGGTTGTTCTCGATGACCGTACACATCGGCAGGATGCCGCTGCTCAGGCGATCTCTAGGCCCTGGCGACATCATAGCCCGGGTCTATCCGGATCGTGTCCGCCGCCGCGCCGGCGATCAAGCAAAGCAACAGCGCGAAGGTGCGGGTGAACTGCGAGTGGCCTGGTTTCATGTGGTCTCCTTGCCCGTTTGAAGTCGATGGCCAGCATGTCTGTTGTATGGATGCGCGGGCGGTAGCATAATCCCGCGACCGGATCGAAGGTAGCGCAAGCTGTCGGCGCTCCGGGCCACGCCACCTCATTGACCGGATCTCCATGACACAATCCCTCCCCCCTGAGCGCCAACGTTACCGCAAGCGCGCCGACCAGTCCGTCCTGGCCGTTCGCCTATTGCTCGACACCGCCGGATTCGTGTACACGAAATGGGGCGCGGAACAGCAGTGCAAGCCGGGAGACTGGCTGGTCGACAACGGCGGCGATGTCTATACCGTGGACGCCGAAGTCTTTGCCCGCACCTATCGCCGGGTCTCCCCGGGGCAGTACGTCAAGATCACGCCGGTATGGGCCTGGCAGGCCAAGGAAGCCGGGTCGGTTGCGACGAATGAGGGGCGCTCGCACTATACGGCGGGGGACTATCTTGTTTGCAACAACGCCGATGGTACGGACACCTATTGCGTGACCCGCGAAAAATTCGAGGCGATGTACGAGCCGGAGTCGGGCGAGGATTGAGTTCGGGCGGCGCGGCGGCTTTCCCTTCCGGGCCGCGCCGCGCCGCACCGGGGCGATTGATCGGGGGGCTCCCGGCCTGGTCAATCGGTGAGCCGGCCCAGCAAATCCGACAGTTGCCGCTCCAGGGCATGTCTGCCGGCGGAGCGGGCCATGGCCTGCAGGAATTCCAGGTGTTCGATGACGATCAGCTTTTCCCTGTAGCTGGCGGCGCGGGTCAGGGCCGTCCGGTAGCCTTCGGCGATACCAGCCACATTCAGGTCTTGGCTGTTGTCCTGGGTATGCCTGAGGAGATCCAGGGCCAGTTGGCTATCCGGCATCACGGACATGGACCAGAAATCCTGATTCGCGGTGCTGACCTGGTTGATGATCTGGTCATTCAGTCTGGCCTCTTTAGCCTTCAGCGCCTGTGAATTTACCGCACCGGACGGGCTGAACCATTCAGCCAGCACGGCGGCGGTGATCCAGTTGTTGAGGGGATAGGCGGGTGAGGAATCCCGGGAACCGTGCTTCACCCGCTTAAAGGCCTGGCAGTAGTCCTTGGCCATCGATCGGCAAATTCCATGCAGGTGTTGCCGTTGCTGTGCGTCCGCCGCTGAAATCCAGATCAGCCGCTTGCGGGCGCTGCCCAGCAGGCTGAGACGTTCCAGGGTTTTGCCAAATTTTTGTAGCGTTTCGAGATCCTGGATGGCCGACTGGATGGACCTAATGTGCGTCTGGCTGTCTTTCGCCGGGGCGGCCGCCTCCCGCCATTGCTTCAGGGCCAATTTGACCCTGAAATTGGCGCGTTGCTCGATGCATTTGACCGCAAAGTCCGCCCGCTTGTGCTGGATGGCTCGGGTGAGGTTGTCCACGGCCTGCTCGTAACAACCGATTTCACCCTGGAATAGGCCCAGGGCGGAGGCGACTTCAGGCCGATCCAGCCAATCTTCCCGGTTCGCCGACGGAATCCGGTCCAGCAGTCGGGCCAGACTGGCGGCCGGCTCCGGTCCGTCAACCGGGTTCGATTGCGTTTTCACCCAGGCGGTGAGGTTGCGCAATTCGTTGCACAGTTCCGCCGGGCTGAGGATGTCGGGACGGGAGCGCTGGGAAACGATGTTGAGATCGCCCGACTCCAGGCGCAGACGAAAGGCGGGATCGCCATAGACCTGGTAGGCGCCCCAGGTGTTGACGCCGGGGAAGCGGACATAAATTTGCTCGCGGGCCGCCTTGACTGCTTCGCCCAGGGCTTGCCCGTTCAGCAGCCGGTCGTAGAAGGCGCGGGCGAACTGTTCGGCGGCGGCATCATCGACCGCCCAACCGGCGGCGACCACCGCCCGCACCCCCATGCGGATGAACTGCGCGCCCAGGTTGGCCGCCAGATGGCCGGGTTTCCAGCCAAGACCGGGCTGTCGGTCGGTCTTGCCGAGATGGCAGCAGTTGATGAACACCAGTTCCGGCACCCAGCGCATCTGTTCGATGTCCCCCGGGGTCAGTACGGTGTTCTCGCCGATGATCATGCCGGACACCCGTTTCGTCATCGGAGCGGTCGGTTGGCCGCAAGCCGGGCAGTTGTCCGGATTCCTGGGGCGGGTGACTATCTCGAACTTATGGACGCCATGCCCGGCCAGATGCAGGATGCGGTAGCGGTCCGCATGCAGGCCGGTCAATATGCTCTGGGCATCCCGATCAATGATGGGGTTCACCTGGTAGCCGCCTTGATTCCGCAGCAACTCTTCGACCGCTCGGGCCTCCCGGCGTGCGCCATCCAGCTCCGGGAAACGATATTCACCCATCTTGCCGTCATTGGGCAGGGCGGGATTGCCGACGACGAAGGCGATTTTATCGAAGGGGTGCGGCGGCCTGGGACGGTAGGTGTCGGTCTTGAGCTGCCGCAGCAGCCCGCTGGCCACGGCCATCGGCTTGTCGTTGCGGCCCCAGCGGTCTTTCAGCAATTCCCAGGGATATCGGGCCGAGATTTCATCCAGCACCAGCACCCGGTCGCTCTGGTCGAGGGCCAGTTCCTTGTAGCCGTTGGGCAGGAGCATTTCAAACAGCGTCTCGGCGATTTCGTCCTGAGTCGCGGTGGTGGAGGTCGCCTGATCAATGAATCGGTCGGCCACCTGCAATTGCCCAGTTACCAGACTTTCCTCGGCACGAGCCCGATTGGTCAGGGAAACGAAACGCAGTTCGTCCAGGCGGCTGTCGAAACCGATCTGGGTGCGTTGCCACCAGGCATCCTGTTCCTGACAGGCGATCCGGCGCAGCCCGCCCGGGCTTTCCTCCCCCCCCGGCCCGGAGGCTTCGAAACTGTCGCTCAAGTCGGCATTCATCAGGACGGTTTTCAGCGCCTGAGCGGCCAGCAGGGCGCGATCCTCGTAAAGCTCCAGGAATTCCACCCGGTCGATCCGGACCTTGTCGGCCAGCCTGGAATCCCTCAGGCGCTGATGGGTGGACTTCACCGCGCGCAGGATCGCTTCGATGGCGGCCGTCAGGGTGATGCCGCCGGCGCCGGTGCCGATCAGCAGGGTGCTGATGGCGGCGGAACAGGGTTGATCGGGACCGTTTTGACGGAAGCGGTCATCCTTGCATTCCACCACCTGCATGACGTACTGGAGCAAGGCCTGGATCATGCTGCTTTCCAGACGGCTGGCGGTCAGATCGCCCACCTGGCCGAGTCCGATCACGATGGCGCCATTCGGCCTGGCTTCGGGCAGGCGGTGGAGGAAGACTTCATTGGTATCCAGGGGCCCGGGGTAGATGCGGAGGTTCATCCACTGGGACAGGACTCCTTCAAGTCGCTGGTCCAGTTCCGCTTCGGCGCTGACGATGGTATCGCCCTGATAATGGCCGACGCAGATGGGATGTCGTGCATAAGCCAGATGCCCATGACACAGCGTCACGGTAGTCCGTGGGCTGGCTGGCGCGCTGGACCGCGCGCGTACCGGACCGCCGGCGAAGGTGAAGTATTTCAAGTCCGCCTCGCGCGGGATGCGCTCGGGCATGTCCGGCGGCAAGGGGAAGGTCTCGAAGCCGACCGCTGAACGGTTGGCCGCGGGCGGTGTGATGGACAAACGATCGGTGGTGCCCTTTTCCAGCAGGTCCAGGTAAGCCTGGAAGGCGTCCCGATGGGCCGGCAGTTCGTCGTGCGCGACGTCGGCCAGGTACCAGGTCTTGACCCCCGGCAGCCGGCCGGATGCCCAGGTGACGGTGCCATCGCCCTGGCGGGTGGCGTAGAACTGCACCTTGGGGCGGTCGGGACCGAAAAGGCCCCGGGCGGACGGGTCCCGATAATCGCAGACGGTGGCCGGCGCGCAACCGGCGACATAAGCGAGGTTGTCCGTTGCGGCGGGCATATTCCGGAGTGCGTCCCAGGTCTGGCGAAGATCACGCAAGGCCTCATCCGGCGGCAAGGGCCAGTCCTTGGAGCTTCCGAGCAGGGCGCGCCAGGTATCTCCAAGGGAAAAATCGCGCTTCGGGTCGGAGGCGGGCAACAATTCCAGCAGGCCCGGGTAGCGGTTGACCAGTCCGACGATTTCGTTGTCGCCGTGGCGCAAATCCAGAAGAGCCAGCCTGGACAGGGTCGGGTTCCAGCCGCTGAGCCAGCGTACCGCCTCGTAAGACCCGGCATTGGGGGTGCCGAGCATGACCAGGCGGCTGTGGGGCAATTTCTGGATGCGCGCCCAGGTTTGGGGGAATTGCGCCATCATGGCCCGCACCACCAGCCCGCCCATGGAATGCGCGATGAAGCGCATGGGTTGGCGGTTGACCTCGCATTGCCGCAGCCAGATATCGACCTTTTGGTGCAGCAGCTTGGCGGCGTCGAGAATGGAACGACGCCAATCATAGGGGAAGTCGATGACCTGATGGGTTGCGGACAAGAATTCGACCAGGTCGCCGTAGTAATCCTCCAGCAGCCCCGCCGGCCCGATGCCCTTGGTCTTGATGTCAAGCTCGAAAAGGCGGCCCCCCGCCAGGTCCAGATAATCCAGCCAGATCCGGTCGGCCTGTTTGGCCAGGTGACTGCCCATGGTGCCCGGCAGCACGAACACGATGGGTCTGCCGCCCTTCTCCGCGCTGCGGTTTATCGCCTCGCGCAGTTTCACGCCGCGCTCGGCGGGCGGAACAGGATCGGCCTGGGAGAGAGGTTGGAATTGCGTACCCAGCGCCTTGTTGTCGGAAAGCGTGAGCGCGGCGCGCAAGCGTGTGACGGTCTTGGCATTGCCGAAGTAATGAAAATGATCGACCCCGGCGCCCTGATCCTTGAAAAAACGGCCATGTGCATCGGCTCTCCCGATCCCGCCATACATGGAGCCGGTGTTCACCACCAGATCATGCTCGCCTTGGTAAAACCAGTCCGCGAGGGCCAGCTTGAGCCGATTCCACAGGCTGTCGCCCTCGGAATCACCGGCAACGACGGTCAGATCGGCCTCGGTTTTCAGGGCCGGCTGATTGAGCAGCCGCGTCAGCGCCGAGCCCGGCATCATGGATTCGAGGCCGGGCAGGCTGCGGGGATCGGTACGTTCCTTGACGACGGCCAGTAGCAAATCCATGGGTTCGTCGACGAATGGACCGCCCACCTGACCACCGGCAAATTGCAGCACGGACAGCCAGCGGTCCAGCCGGCCGGAGGCCAGCGTGGTCCCCATCGCCGGGCAGGCCACTCGGACAAAGCGGGTGATTCGGAATTGCTTGTCCTTCAACAAGTCCAGCAATTTCCGCAGTGTTTGCTTCTGCTCGGCATAGCTTTCACCCGAAGTTGTCTTGCCCGCTTCGGGCTTGAGTTTTCCCAGCCCCAGTGATTCACCGATCGTGCGGTCCTGCTTGAACAACTCATCGAGCAGGCTGTTGGTCAGGATGTCCGGATTCAGGTCGCGCTGTCCGAGGCAGAGCAATTCGCCGACCAGTCCGCCGCGCGAGTGGCTGACCAGATGCAGTTCGGCGCCCTGGGGCAACTGTTCGGCCAGGTGCATGGCATTACTGATGGGGCTCTCGGTGAGCGTTCGGTGCTCGAAGGCGTAGGCAGCGGCGTGGGTGTTCGTCAGGTCCCCCAGTGTTGCAAGGAGTTCGGCATCGTTGCCAGGCTCCAGCAGCCGCTTGAATCCGCCCCGGGTGCTGGAGGCCGTGCCGTGGATGAGCACCAGCAAGGGTTTATTACTCGTGCTGTTAAGCTCACCCGCTGACAGGCGTTCGAGACTGCATTGACCGTTCAGGGAGCATCGATAGAGGCCTGGTCCTGGTTTTTCCAGCACGCGGTCCTCGTATCGGCGGGCCAGTTCGGCCACGCCCTTGCCGGCCAGATCGACGCCGAAAATATCCAACGCCTTGATGACGGTCCCGGTCAGGCCGCGTTCGTCGGCTCGCAACCGTCCCGCCGGGTTGATTTCCCAGACAACGGCTTCAGGGTCGATCAGTCCGCGGGAGACGATGCCGTATTGGGCGTAGAGTTCATCGAGCCGCATCCATAAGCGAAAACCGCCGTTGAATTCCAGACAGACCACGTCGTCGGTTAGGACGGGCACACTCTCCGGATTTGCCGCGTCCCTCGCCATCCCCAGACTCAAGCGGTGCTTGGGTATCACCTTAATCGAGCCCTGGCTGTCGCCCAGCGTGGGTTTTACCGGTTCCCCCTCCAGGCGACCTGGAATGAGCAAGAACACACGGTGGGAAGCGTTTTGGCTCGTTTCGGGCTTTTGTTTGGGCATGATCTTCTCCTCCAACTCGGGTGAGCAGGGTCACTTTGACTCTTTCGCCTTCGGGCCGCATTCACCAGTAAAGGCTGGTTGGTCATTGGCGGCTGGGAGTATAACCCGGGGGTATTAACTCTCGAAGTTGGGATGCGCGGCGGTTGGGTAAGGCGTTTCCACGAGGGGTTTACCTGGTTCAGCCTGGTCATGCGCGCTCCGCCGGAAGTCGAGCCGTTGGACTACCGGAGGTCTGGCTGCTGCGGCTGGTTAAACGCGGTCACCCTGGCGGGTTTCGGGGCGGATTCTGAGTTGCCAAGTGTTCTGCTTCGCCTTGCCTCCCATGACTGCAAGCGCTTCGGCCAGACCGAGACACTGCGGAATATCAGCGCCGTCATTCATTGCGGTCACCTGTCATTTTTGCGACGAGATAGCGCCGCAGAGCATCCAGGCTGAAGACAGCGGCGGCGTCCCGTTTGCGCGCCCAGGCGCCAGATAGCAGGCGTTGTTCCACCCGGGTTCCTTCGGGTCCGGTGATGGCGATGAACAATTCGCTACGCTGGCTGGCATCCCGGAGTTGTGACGGTGAGTTGTCCGTCCACTGTGCCAGCGCGTAGCGCGCCGCGCCAGCGACTGGGGCGTCCGGCAAGCCGGAGGCATGACCCTTATTCCAGAGGGTTTCGGCCAGCCGGGCGGCGCGTTCCGCCGGGCTGGCGGCTGACAGGCCATTGAATTGATCCAGCAACGGCTCGCCAGGCGCCTCGATGTGCGCCGATGCCAGCCAGTCCTCGCCGCTACACCGGGAGGCCAGCAAGCCGCCGCTGACCGATTCCAGCAGACTGAGGCTACCGCCCTTCGGGAGCAGCGCGCCCACGGCTTCGACGAGGGTGGCGGGACCCTCGCCATTGCGAACCACGGCATAGACGGCCTCGCCGATCGCTTTAGCCACGCGGGTGATGGTGGTCTCCATCCGTGCGCGGTCGACGTTGGACGGGAACGTGAGTTTGACCTGATTTTCGGCGCCGCCGGTGCGGAAGCCCAGTTGCATCTCGGGTGGAAGTTCAACCGCATTCAATAGCTCCTGCAGGGTGGACTCGCCCAAGCCGATGGTGCGCAGCACAATCCGTTGACGCGGGCTTAGCTCGAACAGCGCGGGCAGGCCGGGCTGGATGGACTCCCGGTACATCGGCATCATTTCGCGCGGCACGCCGGGCATGAAGTAGAACCGGCATTGCCCGGCGTTGACCGCGAAGCCGGGCGCGGTGCCCCAGTGATTATCGAGCCGGATCGCGCCTCGGGGCAGCAGGGCCTGCTTGCGGTTGACGGCGGGCATGGTCCGGCCCGTGCGGCTAAACCAGGCTTCGACCTGGGTCAGGGCTTCGGCAAAAAGTTCCAGCGGGCGGTCGAAGGCGCGGCTGACGGCCTCCGCGGTCAGGTCATCGCAGGTTGGGCCCAGCCCGCCGGTGCAGAGGCAGAGATCGGCGCGCTCGGCGATTTCTCGCAGCAACCCGACCAGCGCCTCCAGGTGGTCGCCCACCGTGGTGTGGCGGCTGACCTCGAAACCCAGTTGCGTGAGTTCGCTGGCCAGCCAGGCGGCGTTGGTGTCGGCGATTTCTCCGGTGACGACTTCGTCGCCCTGGGAGAAGATTTCGGCGCGGGGATGGGTGCTGCGGGTCATGATTCGTTCCTGGAATGTCAAGAATGGGTCGGCGGGTCATGGGGCTTCATCCATGCCGGAAGGGGACGGATTCATGCCCCGCCCATGGGCGTTATTGCCGGATGAATGGGGGTCTGACTTTCAGCATGACCCCTCCGTTTTTCCCCGTCGCCCGTGCCGATCCATGGATGAATGAACCGGTACGGATTCATTTGAAATCCCCTCACCCCTAACCCCTCTCCCTCCTGGAGGGGGGAATAAAATCAATGACTTGCTTGTGTATAGATGCTTATGCCCGGTGGGAGCGGGGATGTATCTTCACCCCACTCATTGATCCATGATCTGTTTTCGCTCAAGGCGGAAGGGGCCATCGGGCGGCCCAATGCTCCCAGAGTGGCAGGGTCAGCGTGGCGCAGACGGTGGACAGCAGGACGGCGAGTGAATAGAAGGCGCTGTCCAGCCGGTAGCGGTCGCAGTAGACCACGCCGAACAGCATGCAGGGCATGGCGGCTTCCAGTACCAGCGCGGTCAGGGTGTCGCCGCGGAAACCGAGCCACATGCCCAGCCATACGCCGAACAGCGGTCCGATCAGCAGCTTGGCCACGCTTACCGCGAAGCCTAGCGGCAGGTTGGACCAGCGCCAGGCCCGCCATTCCAGGCTCAAGCCCAGACAGAACAGCATCAGGGGGGCGACGCCATCCGCCAAGGGTTCGAGAAAGTGTTCGACCACGACCGGCTGCGGGAGACCCGACAGGTTCAGCGTCAGTCCCAGCAGGCCGGCCCAGAGCGGCGGATTGACGAGCAGTGGCCGCCACAGCGGGCCTTCGCCCGCGGGCGGTGTGCCGTGGCGGCGGGCGATCCAGAGGCCAAAGGTCAGCGCCAGCGGCAAGCCGGCGAAGACATCGACATGGACGACGATGGTGCGCGCCCAGGGGCCATAGAGATGCTCCAGCAGGGGCAGGCCGATATAGGTGATGTTGCCGAAGGCGATGCCCAGCACGGCCGCCCCACGCCGGGGCGCCGCCACCCGGCCCAGGCGGCCCATGACCTCGCCCAGAATCGCGCCGAACAGCACGATCGCCACGCCGAAGAAAGCCATCCGGAACGAATCCAGGCCGAGGCGCGCTTCCCAGAGCACGGTCAGCACCAGCGCCGGGCCCAGCAAATTGAAGACCAGCGTGGCCACCACATGGCGCGTCACGCCGGCATCCAGTCCGCCGGGCCGTATAATGCGCCAGCATGCCCCGCACAGGATCAAGAGCCCCATCTGCGACAACACTTGAATCATGTCACCCTTCCCGCTGGTAATCGGCCTATTCTATAGCCCTTTGCCGTAAACCCGGACTCCCACTTTCGCTCATACCAGGATTGTCCCATGACCGATTTGCTCTCGAATAAACCCATACCCTGCCAGGAACGACTCATCATGGCGCTGGATGTACCCACCATCGATCAGGCCAAAGAATTGGTTCTGACCCTGGGCGACGCCGTCAGCTTCTACAAGGTGGGGCTGGAGCTGTTCATGTCCGGTAATTACTACGAGCTGATTCATTGGCTCAATGTTCAACACAAGCACGTTTTCGCCGACCTGAAATTCTTCGATGTGCCGGAAACCGTGGCGCGCGCCGTGCGCGTGCTGAGTCAGCATGGCGTCGATTTCTGCACCGTGCATGGCAACGACGCCATCATGGCGGCGGCGGCTCGCGCCAAGGGCAACCTCAAGGTGTTGGCCGTGACCGTCCTGACGAGTCTGGATCAGGGTGACATGAAGGACCTCGGCTTCGACTGCGACGTGGGGCAACTCGTCCTCTCCCGCGCCCGCCGCGCGCTGGCATTGGGTTGTGATGGCGTCATCTCGTCCGGCCTGGAAATCCCCGCCCTGCGCCGTGAGGTCGATGACCGGCTGCTGGTGGTCTCGCCCGGCATCCGCCCCGCCGAGAACCGGCCCAGTGACGATCAGAAGCGCGTGGTGACCGTGGAGCAGGCCTTCCGCAACGGCGCCGACTACATCGTCGTCGGTCGTCCCATCCGCGACACGGTCGATCCCCGCGCCGCCGCGTTGGAAGTGCAGGCACAGATTCGGGCGGTCTTTGGCGCCTAGCCCACGGTGAGCGAACGAATGATTACGCATGGCTGACAGGACGGGCGCCTTGACGGTCTGGCCTATAATCAGGGCTCAGCGTGCGGGCTCCCGCTTTTCATGACTCTGCAAAGGGACTTCGATACTTTGTTGACACCCCGGTGATTGATCTCCGGGCCATTCATCCTTACTTCAGGAATCGCCATCATGTCCTTCAACCAAGCGCATCCCATTGATCCCTGCCATTTCGTGATCTTCGGCGCCACGGGCAACCTGGCCAAGGTCAAACTCATGCCGGCTTTGTACCACCTGGATGTCTCCGGGCACTTGCCGCCGGAAATGACCATCGTGGCCCTGGGACGGCGTCCCTGGTCCGACGAGGAGTGGCAGAACAACCTGCTGGAGTCGATTCGGGAGAACGTCGGCGAGCACTTCAACACCAAGGCCTATGAGCGTTTCGCCAAGCGATTCAGCTATTTGTCGGGCGAGTTGCATGATCCCGAGTTCTACAAAAAGCTGGCCGAGCGCACCTGCGGGCATGATGTCTGCGCCAACACCGTGTTCTACCTGTCCATCAAGCCGTCGGATTTCGGCACGGTCATCAGCCGGCTCGACGAGGCGGGTCTGAACAAGCCGCGCGGGCGGCACCGTATCGTGGTCGAAAAGCCGTTTGGCGAGGATGTCGAGAGCGCCCGCCTGCTCAATCGCGTGCTGCACGAGCATTTCGACGAGGAGCAGGTCTACCGCATCGATCACTATCTGGGCAAGGAAACGGTGCAGAATCTGCTCGTATTCCGTTTCGCCAATGTGCTGGTCGAGCCCCTCTGGAACCGCAATTTCATCGACCATGTGCAAATCACCGTGGCGGAGAAAGTGGGCATTTCCACCCGGGCCGATTACTACGAAAAGTCCGGCGCCCTGCGCGACATGCTGCAGAATCATCTGCTGCAACTCCTGACCCTGGTGGCGATGGAGCCCCCGCCCGCGCTGGAAGCCGACGCCCTGCGTGACGAAAAGGTCAAGGTGCTGCGCTCCATCCGGCCCATCGCCAAGCAGGCCCTGCATTCGCATGCCTTCCGCGCCCAATATGGCGCCGGTACCATCGATGGCGAAAAAGTACGGGGTTATCAGCAGGAGGACGGGGTCGAAAAGAATTCCATCACCGAAACCTATGTCGCCGGTACCATCGATGGCGAAAAAGTACGGGGTTATCAGCAGGAGGACGGGGTCGAAAAGAATTCCATCACCGAAACCTATGTCGCCGCCAAGTTTTACGTCGATAACTGGCGCTGGCGCGGCGTCCCGTTTTATCTGCGCACGGGCAAGCGCCTGGCCGAGTCACAATCGATGATCGCCATCCGCTTTAGACATCCGCCGCAACAGCTCTTCCGTGAAACGCCGCTGGAGTTCCTGGAACCCAATTGGATACTGCTGTCCTTGCAGCCCTCGGAAAGCATGCACATGGAAATTCACTCCAAGCAGCCTGGCCTGGGCATGCAGACCCATACCGTGCAGTTGAATGCCTCCTACCGGCATGGCCGGGAAAAAAACCTGGATGCCTACGAAACCCTGCTGTTGGACATCATGGAAGGGGATCGCACGTTGTTCATCCGTTTCGACGAAGTCGAGTGGGCCTGGCGCGTGGTGGATCCCATCCTGAAGCATTGGGTCTCGCAACGCGAATTCATCCACACCTATCCGGCCGGTTCCTGGGGCCTGCCGGAAGCGAACCGTCTGTTCGACAAGGACGAGCAAACCTGGCGCAACTCGCTGTAAACGCGGACGCGGGCAAGCGGATGGCGTCCGGCGTGTCGGGAACCATGGCCTCGCCGGGTGCGCTGTCATTCCAGGGCCTTGGAACCCGGCAAGGACTTCCCGCACACTCATGAGCAAGCCCGTGGACGACATCCATCCGGACTGGCTCATCGCCTGGGAGCGAGAGCGGGCCGGGGGCATGCGCCGTTTCATCTGGAGCCATGGCGTGCTGCGATGGGGCGGATTCATGTTCTGCTTCTCGCTGGCCGTGTTCCAATATGCCCATTACGGCGCCCCGTTCAGTATTGAGGGAAACTGGCTCATGCGCATGGGAATAGCCCTGGTGACCTGGATCTTCGTGGGCTATGGTTACGGCCGGTCGCAGTGGCGGCGTAATGAGCGAATCTACCAGCGCTACCGGCGCGGCGGGGCAGGGCAACTGGATGCCTGAAGCCGGGATGCACCCGGATATTGCGCTCGGCCGGAAATGAGGACCCGTATTCGTAGCCGCCAAATGGTCGGGTGGGTTCCCATCGGCAAGCCTGTTCCCTGAGCGGAGTCGAAGGGAACGGGGACGTCGAACGTTCGCCGTGGCCCGGGCGCACATTACGCCCAAATCATCGGTGAAATGCTCCTACCTTTGCGACTGGATAATCGTGTCGATCGCCAGGAGACTGCTGAAATGACTCATGAGGGGCCAATGGAGCCCCAGGTTCGGTTTGACGCATAGGGTGCCTTAACCTGAGAGAGTCCAATTTCTGGGGTGCTCACCGCACGGATAGCGTGGGCGTCCCCGCCGCGGGCTGGCGGAGACCCGTGATACCAGATTCCCAACAAATTCACCCCAACTCGCCCGATTGTTAACTTTTTTTAAATGGTTTCATGATGAATTCATGACATGATGGCTGGAGCGCCATTGCCGGGGTGCGTATAATCATGTTTTTGCCGAGTTGGGCGCGTGCCTCCGGCGCTTGCTCAATCAGAAGCAGAATCCTGCATGACTTCCTTCGCCAAAGAGATCATCTCCGTCAATCTTGAAGACGAGATGAAACAGTCCTACCTCGATTACGCCATGAGCGTGATCGTCGGGCGCGCCCTGCCCGATGTGAGGGACGGTCTGAAACCGGTGCACCGGCGCGTGCTGTACGCCATGCATGAACTGGGCAACGACTGGAACAAACCCTACAAGAAGTCGGCCCGCGTGGTCGGCGACGTCATCCCCAAATATCACCCGCATGGTGATTCCGCCGTGTATGACACCATCGTGCGCATGGCCCAGCCTTTCTCGCTGCGCTACATGCTGATCGATGGTCAGGGTAATTTCGGTTCGGTGGATGGCGATCCGCCCGCCGCGATGCGTTACACCGAAGTGCGCATGGCGCGCATCGCCCATGAGTTGCTGGCCGATCTCGAGAAGGAAACCGTCAGCTTCACCCCCAACTACGACGAGTCGGAGAAGGAGCCCTCGGTCCTGCCGACCCGGGCGCCCAATCTGCTGATCAACGGCTCGGCCGGCATCGCGGTGGGGATGGCCACCAATATTCCGCCACACAACCTCACCGAAGTGGTCGAGGCCTGCCTGCGGCTGATCGAGCAGCCGGAGACCAGCATCCAGGATTTGATGGCCATCATTCCGGGTCCGGATTTCCCGACGGCCGCGATCATCAATGGCGCCAGCGGCATCCGCGAAGCGTATCTGACGGGGCGTGGTCGCATCTATCTTCGTGCTCAGTGCGAGTTCGAGGAAGACAACGGCCGCACCAGCATCATCGTCAACGAGCTGCCCTATCAGGTCAACAAAGCCAGGCTCATGGAGAAAATCGCCGAGCTGGCCAAGGAAGGCAAGCTGGAAGGCATTTCCGGTCTGCGCGACGAGTCGGACAAGGACGGCATGCGTATGGTGATCGAGCTGAAACGGGGCGAATCGGCCGATGTGGTGCTGAATAATCTGTACCAGCAGACCGCCATGCAGAGCGTGTTCGGCATCAACATGGTGGCCCTCATCGACGGCCGTCCGCGCTGCCTCAACCTCAAGGAAATCATCGCCGCCTTCATCAACCATCGCCGCGAGGTGGTGACGCGGCGGACCCTCTTCGATTTGCGCAAGGCGCGCGAACGGGCCCATATCCTGGAAGGGCTGGCGATCGCCCTGGCGAATATCGACGAGGTGATCGAACTCATCAAGTCCTCACCCAGTCCCGCCATCGCCAAGGAACGCCTGCTGGAACGTCACTGGCGGCCGGGCGTGGTGTCCGATCTGCTGGCGCGCGCCGAGGATTCGGTGCGGTCCCGCCCGGAATCACTGGGGCCGGACTTTGGGCTGAGCGAAGCCGGATACCGCCTCTCGCAGGAACAGGCTCAGGCCATCCTGGACCTGCGTCTGCATCGTCTGACCGGCCTCGAGCAGGACAAGATCATCGCCGAATACAAGGACATTCTGGCTCGTATCGACGAGTTGCTGTTCATACTGGGCAGCGATGTCCGGCTCATGGAGGTCATCCGTGATGAGCTGATCGCCATCCGCGACCAGTTCGGGGACAAGCGCCGGACGCGTATCATCGCGGACCAGCTCGATCTGTCCCGCGCCGATCTGATCCCGGAAGAGGATATGGTGGTCACGGTCTCGCACGAGGGCTACGTGAAGTCACAGCCGCTGACCTCCTATCGCGCCCAGCGGCGCGGCGGGCGCGGCAAATCGGCGCTCTCGATGAAGGAAGAGGATTACATCGAGAAGCTGATCGTCGCCAACACCCATGACACGATCCTCTGCTTCTCCAGCGTGGGCAAGGTTTACTGGCTCAAGGTCTACGAACTGCCCGTCACCAGCCGCATCGCGCGCGGCCGGCCTTTCGTCAATCTGCTGCCCCTGGAAGAGGGCGAAAAGATCAACGCGATCCTGCCAATTCGGGAGTTCGACGACGGCCACTTCATCTTCATGGCCACGGCGTCCGGCATCGTCAAGAAGGTGGCGCTGAGCGAATTCGAGCGCCCACGACAAAGCGGCAAGATCGCCATCGATCTGCGGCAGGATGATCGGCTGGTTAATGTTGCTGTCACGGATGGGCGTCAGAATGTGATGCTGTTCAGCAATGCCGGCAAGGCCGTCTGTTTCGACGAAGAGGAGGTGCGCGCCATGGGACGCGGCGCGACCGGCGTCCGCGGTATGTCGCTACAGGAGGATCAGGAGATCATTGCGCTCCTCATCGGCACCGAAGGCTCGGTGCTGAACATTACCGAAAATGGTTTTGGCAAGCGGACCGCCATCAGCGAATTTACCCGCCACCATCGCGGTGGGCAGGGGGTGATCGCCATCCAGACCAGCGAACGCAACGGCGCCGTGGTGGCGGCGGTGCTGGTTGGCGATAACGATGAAATCATGTTGATCACCGACGCGGGTGTCTTGGTGCGGACGCGGGTCGAGGAAATCCGCGAATTGGGCCGCAATACCCAGGGTGTCACGATGATCAAGCTAGGCCCGGGCGAAAAAGTGGTCGGTGTCGACCGCATCCCGTACCTCGAAGACGAGGCTGACGGCGATGACCCGGAACCGGTGGAAAACGAATCCGAAACTTAAACTCAGGAGTCAACCATGAGCAGGATATTTAACTTCAGCGCGGGACCTTCCACGGTGCCCGCAACCGTCCTGGAGCGAGCGCGTGACGAGCTGTGCGAATGGCGCGACACCGGCATGTCCGTGATGGAAATGAGCCATCGCAGCAAGGCCTATGTCGGCATCGCCGAGCAGGCGGAGGCGCTGTTGCGGGAACTGTTGTCCGTGCCGGCCAACTACAAGGTGCTGTTCCTGCAGGGCGGCGCTACCGGCCAATTCGCGGCCATCCCGATGAACCTGTTGCGGGGCAAGTCCACGACCTGCTACGTCAATACCGGTCTCTGGTCGAAGAAGGCCATTAGCGAAGCGAAGCGCTATTCCACCGTCAAAGTGGCCGCCAGTTCGGAAGCCGAGCAGTTTCTGACCATACCCGATCCTGCCGGCTGGCAGATCGACCCCGAGGCGGCCTATCTGCATTACACCTCGAACGAGACGATCGGCGGTGTTGAATTCCCGACCACTCCCGAGGCGGGCGGGTTGCCGTTGGTATCGGACATGTCGTCCAATATCCTGTCGCGGACCCTGGATGTCAGCCGCTTCGGGCTGATCTATGCCGGCGCCCAGAAGAACATGGGCCCCGCCGGCATAACCGTCGCCATCGTGCGCGAGGATCTGATCGGCGAGGCGCTGCCGATCACGCCCTCCATCCTCGATTACAAGCAACAGGCCGACAACGGCTCCATGCTCAACACCCCGCCCCCCTATACCTGGTATCTGCTGGGTCTGGTCCTGGAATGGGTCAAGGAGCAGGGGGGCGTGGCGGCCATGGAAGCCGTGAATATCCGCAAGGCCGGCAAGCTGTATGCGGCCATCGATCAGTCGCCGTTCTATTCCAACCCGGTCGATCCGGCGTATCGTTCACGCATGAACGTGCCGTTCCGCATCGCCAACACGGAGCTGGAAAAGACCTTCCTGGCCGAGGCCCGCGACGCCGGCCTGGTCAACCTGGAGGGGCATCGCTCGGTCGGTGGTTTCCGCGCCAGCATCTACAATGCCATGCCGGAAAGCGGCGTGGATGCCCTGCTGGCCTTCATGGCTGAATTCGAACGTAAATACGGGTGAAATCGATGTTCAAGATACTGACTTACAACAACATAGCCGCCGTGGGTCTCGACCGTTTTCCGCGCGAGCGCTATGAAATCGCCTCCGAGATTCAGCATCCCGATGCGGTCATGCTTCGGTCCTTCGACATGCATGGTCTGGAAATACCTGAAACCCTGAAGGCGGTTGGCCGCGCCGGCGCCGGTGTGAACAACATCCCGGTGGCCGAATACACCCGGCGCGGGATTCCGGTGTTCAACGCCCCGGGCGCCAATTCCAACGCGGTCAAGGAACTGACCATCGCGGGGATGCTGCTGGCGGCGCGCAAGATCGCACCGGCGCTGGCCTATGCCCGTGGACTGGAAGGCGACGACAAGGCCGTGCATACCCAGGTCGAGAAAGGCAAGAAGCAGTTTGCCGGCTTCGAACTGTCCGGCAAGAAATTGGCGGTGCTGGGCCTGGGGGCGATCGGCGTCAAGGTGGCCAATGCCGCCATGGATCTGGGCATGGAGGTCATAGGCCACGATCCGGAACTGACTGTGGAAAGCGCTTGGCAACTCTCTTCGATGGCCAAGCGCGCCATCAGCATCGACGATCTGATCTCCAAGGCGGATATGGTCACGCTCCATGTGCCCCTGAATGACCACACCCGCGGCATCATCAACGCGGCCCGCCTGGACTTCATGAAGAAGGGCGCCGTGCTGCTGAACTTCTCGCGCGACAAGGTCGTGGACGAGGAAGCGGTGATTCAGGCCCTGAAAACCGGTCAGCTCAGCGCGTATGTCTGCGACTTCCCGAGCCGCAAGCTGCTCGACACGCCCGGTGTCATTGCGCTCCCGCATCTGGGTGCGTCCACCGCCGAAGCCGAGGACAATTGCGCCATCATGGTGGCGGACCAGTTACGCGACTATCTGGAAAACGGCAACATCCGCAACTCGGTCAACCTGCCCGAAGTCGTGGCGCCCCGGGTCGAGGCGGCGGTCAGGCTCTGCATCGTCAACGAGAATGTACCCAACATGGTGGGGCAGGTGACGGGCGCCATTGCCGAGGCCAACCTTAATATCCTCGATCTGGTCAACAAGTCGAAGGGTGAGGTTGCCTACACCGTGGTTGACCTGAACTCGCCGGTGCCGGAGGACACGCTGGTCCGCATCCGTTCCATCGTCGGCGTACTGTCCGCGCGCGTCATCTAAGTCTCGCAATGACCGTCGATCACGCCGTCCCCGACGAAAAGCCTAAACTGGCCGATATCCGCCGGGAGATCGACAGTATCGATGATCAGCTATTGGCCCTGCTCAACCGCAGGGCCGCCTGCGCCCAGCAGGTGGCCGAGATCAAGGTCGCGGCCGGCGAGGTTGACTGCTTCCACCGCCCGGAACGGGAGGTGGAAGTGCTGCGCCGGATGATGGACAAGAACCAGGGGCCGCTCAGTCGTGAGACGATTGGGCGGTTTTTCCGGGAACTGATGTCGGAATGCCTGGCGCTGGAAAAGCCTCTCGGCGTCGCCTTTCTGGGACCCGAGGGCACCTTTACCCAGCAGGCGGCCTACCGGCATTTCGGTCATGCCATTTGCGCGACTCCTTATCCTTCGATTGGCGAGATCTTCCGCGCGGTCGAGAGCGGAGCCTGCCAATATGGCGTGGTGCCGGTCGAAAACTCGACGGAGGGCGTCATCACCCATACGCTGGACAGTTTCCTGCATTCGCCGCTGGTCATTGCCGGCGAGGTCAGCCTGCGCATCCACCATAACCTGATGGCCAAGGTGGATGGCCTGGAAACCATTCAGGAACTGTTTTCCCACCAGCAGTCGCTGGCGCAATGCCGCGAATGGCTGGATCGATTCCTGCCGAATGTTCGCCGGACGGCGGTCGGCAGCAATGCCGAAGCCGCGCGCGCTGCCGCCGGGATGCCCGGTACGGCGGCCATCGCCGGTGAAGTGGCGGCCGAACTCTACGGTTTGCGTATCCTCGAGCGCAATATCGAGGACGAGCCGGACAATACCACGCGCTTTCTGGTCATCGGCCGCCATCCCGTCAACGCGACCGGCGGCGACAAGACCTCGTTGCTGCTGGCCATCCAGAACCATCCAGGCTCCCTGCATGGGGTGCTGGAGCCTTTTGCCCGGCATGACATCAGCATGAGCAAGATCGAATCCCGGCCCTCGCGCCGCGCGGCCTGGGATTATGTCTTCTTCGTCGATGTCGAGGGGCACCGCGACGATGCCAATCTTGCCGCGGCGCTGACGGAACTGCGCCAGCGTGTGACGATGTTGAAAGTTTTGGGCTCGTACCCGCGAGCCGTCAGCTAATCCAGCCCGTGATTTCTCCATGAATGCATCCGACCTAGCCGTGCCCGGCGTCAGGGGGCTTACCCCTTATCAGCCCGGGAAACCGATCAGCGAACTTGAGCGGGAACTGGGCCTCCAGCACATCGTCAAGCTGGCTTCCAACGAGAATCCCCTGGGGCCCAGCCCGCTGGCTCTGGAGGCCGTCGCCCGCTGTTTGACCAGCCTGCATCTGTATCCCGATGGCGGCGGGTTCGAACTGAAGGCCGCGCTGGCCGACAAGCTTGGAGTCGAGGCCGAGCGGATCACGCTGGGCAACGGCTCCAACGATGTGCTCGAACTCGTGGCGCGCGCGTTCCTGTCGCCGGCATCGGCGGCGGTCTTTTCCGAGCACGCGTTCGCCGTCTATCCGATCGTGACCCAGGCCGTGGGCGCCCGCCCGATTGTGGTCCCCGCGCACGATGGGTCTCGCGGGTCGCGGTATGGACACGATCTGGCGGCCATGGCGAAGGGAATCACGCCTGATACGCGCGTCGTCTTCATCGCCAACCCGAACAACCCGACCGGCGCCTATCTGGGCCGCACCGAACTCGAAGGCTTTCTGCGCGGCCTGCCGGATACCGTGCTGACCGTGGTGGATGAGGCCTATTTCGAGTATGTCGGCCAAGCGGATTATCCCGATGCGCTGGAGTGGTTGCCCAGGCTGCCGAATCTGATCGTGACCCGGACTTTTTCCAAGGCGTATGGTCTGGCGGGTTTGCGGGTGGGGTACGCGGTGTCCAGTCTCGAAGTGGCCGACCTGCTGAATCGGGTCCGGCAACCGTTCAACGTCAATACCCCGGCCCTGGAGGCCGCCCGCGCCGCGCTGGCGGATACCGAGCATCTGCAACGGACCGTGGCGCTGAATGATGCGGGATTGCGGTTTCTGGAGGCCGCCCTGACCGCCCGGCAACTGAACTGGATTCCCTCGGTAGGCAATTTCATCACGGTGGACATGGGCCGTCCCGCCGCTCCGCTGTACCACGCATTGTTGCGGGAAGGCGTCATCGTCCGCCCTATCGCCAACTACGGATTGCCCAACCATTTGCGCGTGACCGTAGGCACGGAGGCGGAAAATCAGACCTTCCTGCGGGCGCTGGATCGGGTTCTCGCCGCATGATCGAACGCCTCTGCCTGATCGGCGTGGGCCTCATGGGCGGTTCCCTGGCGCTGGCGCTGCGGCAACGCGGGCTGGCGAGGGAGGTCATGGGTATCGATGTCGATCCCGCCAATCTCGCGGCGGCCAGGGAACGGAACATCATCGATGCCGGCTTCAGCGATCTACGTGTAGGCGTCGAAGGCGCCGATTGGGTGGTGATCGCGGCGCCGGTGGGCGCCACGCCTGGCATTTTGGCCGCCCTCCTGCCCGTCTGGCGGGATGAGGTCATCTATACTGATACCGGCAGCACCAAGGCGGATGTGATTGGCGCGCTGGAGCGGATTCTCGGCCGGATACCGTCCAATTTCGTGCCGGGTCATCCGATCACGGGGGCGGAGCGCTCCGGCGCCGGAGCGGCGGAACCGGGACTGTTCGCCAATCGGCGGGTCATACTCACGCCAGTGGCCGCCACCGCCGCCGACATGCTGGAACGCGTCGATGCCATGTGGCGCGGCGTCGGCGCCTCGGTCACCCGCATGGATCCCGCGCATCACGATGAAGTGCTGGCCGCGACCAGTCATCTGCCGCACGTGCTGGCCTTCGTCCTGACCGAGATGCTGGGACGCAAGGACGAGCAACAGGAAATCTTCCAGTACGCGGCCGGCGGCTTCAGGGATTTCACGCGCATTGCGTCCAGCGATCCGCGCATGTGGCGGGATATCTGCCTGGCCAATGCCCGGGAAATCGTCCCGCTGATCGAGCAATACCGTGAGGCCCTTGGAACAACCGCCGAGCGGATGCGCTTGGGCGATGCGGACGGTCTGCTCCAATTGTTCAGTGCCGCGCGTTCGGCGCGGCAACGGTTTATCGATCAACTGGAGAGTTGACCATTGCAGCGCCAGATCGCCGCTTTATTCACCTAACGAGGATATCATGGCTGAAGACAAACATTGTCGCCTGCTGATACTGGGATCCGGACCGGCGGGCTATTCCGCCGCGGTTTATGCGGCTCGCGCCAACCTGAAGCCGGTTCTGGTCACCGGCCTGGAGATGGGCGGCCAACTGACCACCACCACCGAGGTCGATAACTGGCCGGGTGATGCCGAAGGGGTTCAGGGCCCGGAGTTGATGGAACGCATGAAGCGGCATGCGGAACGCTTCGAGACCGAAATCGTGTTCGACCATATCCACACCGCCGAGTTGGGTAGCCGGCCGTTTCGTTTGACCGGCGATAACGGCATCTATACCTGTGATGCGCTGATCATCGCCACCGGCGCCTCCGCCCGATACCTGGGGCTGCCTTCCGAGGAAGCCTTCAAGGGTAGGGGGGTTTCCGCCTGCGCCACCTGCGACGGATTCTTTTACCGCAACCAGCGCGTCGCCGTCATCGGCGGCGGCAATACCGCGGTCGAGGAAGCCCTGTATCTCGCCAACATTGCCTCGCAGGTCACGGTGGTGCATCGTCGGGACAAGTTCCGGTCCGAAAAAATTCTGGCCGATAAACTCCAGGAAAAGGCGCGTACCGGCAATGTGACCATCGAGTGGAACCACACCCTCGATGAAGTGCTGGGCGACGATACCGGCGTGACCGGTATCCGTATCAAAAACGTCCAAGATGGGCAGACCCGCGATCTGGAACTGGAAGGCGTGTTCATTGCCATCGGTCATAGCCCCAACACGCAAATCTTCGAGGGCCAACTCGAAATGCGCCATGGCTATATCCAGGTCCGCGGCGGCACGGAAGGCGGCGCGACCGCCACCAGCGTGCCCGGAGTGTTCGCCGCCGGCGACGTGGCCGATTCCGTTTACCGTCAGGCCATCACCTCCGCCGGCTCCGGCTGCATGGCCGCGCTGGATGCCGACAAGTTCCTGGAATCCCTCGGTTGAGCGTTCCTGAAAATATCGCAGTCACCGTAGGTCAGGCAGGCGCCTGAGCTATGGATAAAAGGGTAGGTAAAGATACATGAACTCCCTCTCCGCCTCCGGGGAGAGGGCTGGGGTGAGGGGGTTTAAAATGGTTATAGGGGACAGACCACGTTTATTTGCCAGCGAACGCTAACGAGAGCCGCGAAAGAATTAAACGTGGTCTGTCCCCCATTTCTCCCAAATCTTTACCCGTTCAAACCAGCGTAGTGAAATCCGCAGGCAATGATCACCAACTCAGCATCGTTAGCACGGTAAACCAACCTGTTGGACTCGTCGATGCGTCTTGACCAGTAGCCGGATAATTCACCACGAAGCGGCTCTGGTTTACCGATACCCGCGAATGGATCACGCGCAGCGGCGGTAATCAGCGAATTCAAAGTAAGCCTTTATCCGATCCACTGCGGAGGCTCACTTCCTTTCAGTCCTGAGCGTCCATGTCTTCCCGCCGCAGCGGCAGCAGCTCGTCGATCCGGCTGGCGGGCCAGGTCGGGAGCTTTTCCAGGGTGTCCTTGAGCCAGGCCGCAGGGTCGAGGCCGTTGAGCTTGGCGGTGCCGAGCAGGGTCTGGATCGCGGCCGCCCGCTTGCCCGCCCGCTCGGAACCCGCGAACAGCCAGTTCTTTTTCCCGATGGCGATGGGGCGGATGTCGTTCTCCACCGCGTTGTTGTCGATGGGCAGGTGGCCGGTTTCGGCGTAGCGGGCCAGCGCGTCC
>Ga0194127_10002278_pt1 | contig 26488 bp, 18 predicted proteins | sample TA2KigC100mmetaG_FD_148624 | JGI IMG/M metagenome (GOLD analysis project Ga0194127, IMG submission 148624) | Freshwater microbial communities from Lake Tanganyika, Tanzania - TA2015036 Kigoma Deep Cast 100m | ecosystem: Environmental > Aquatic > Freshwater > Lake | place: Tanzania: Lake...
GTCAGCAGGAGGAACACGAACAGCACCGCCCCCGGCAGCATGAAACCGAGCAGCCCCTTGCCCAGGGTCGCCAGGCCGCACATGGTGGCGAACACCAGGATGTGCCCCTCCCTGAGCGTCCGATCCTTGAACTCGCCTTCCAGCGGCCTGCGGCGGACCAGCCTCACGACCAGCGGCAGCAGCATCCACACGAGCAGCACCAGGACGAGGATGCCGTACAGGACGGAGTGATACACTCCGTTGGTCTTCGCGAGCGCTGCCACCCGTTGCAGTCCCGCCAGGTTGTCGAAAGAGCGGTCATCCACCAGGTCGGTCCCGATGACGATGTACTGCGGGACCGCAGAGAGCAGGAAGACGAACAGAGAAAACCCGAGCTTGGCCAGGTAGCCTGCGGTCGACACGCCGCGCTCGTCGGGGCCGAAGAGCGCCAGTGCCAGGAAGAGCAGACCGATGGTGAGCGGAGCGACGAACACCATGTCGGTCTGCGCCTGCCGCGCCAGCATGAAGAACTGGGGACTGGTCGCCACCACCAGCATGCCGAGGAATCCGACCTTGCGCGACCAGATCTTACCCAACACGTAGTAGGCGAAGAACGCGGTAAGCATGGCGAAAAGAGCCATCGGCAGGCGGATGGCCCACTCGGAGAAACCGAGGAGTCGGACAGAGGCCGCCTCGGTCCAGAAGATGAGGATCGGCTTCGAGTAGAAATACGACCCCTGCTTGGCCTGGTCGCCGATCTTGGTCCGGTATCCCCACCACGGGTTGACCCAGTCGTACGACTCGATCATGTTGCGGGTGACCTCGCCGTAGTGGGTCTCCCAGGGATCCCAGAGACCGAACGCACCGAGATTCGGCAGGAAGAAGGCAGCCAGGAGGAACGCGACGCACAGCCGCACCGCCCATTCCCTTCGAGGCCGCTGCCAGGGGACCGCCTCGCCGAGAGGCAACAGCCGGTTCCCGTTTTCACTCAAGTCCATCTGCACGCCCCGTCGCTCGCCCAAAAGAGACCCGCCCCTTGTACCTCATGCAACCGTACGAAGCAAGCAATTGCAGCCTACGGAGGCTGCTGCTCCATCCGGCGCAGCTTCTTGGCGAGCCGGCCCAGGGCCTCGGTGTGGAGTTGGGAAACGCGTCCCTCGGTGACTCCGAACAGGAGCGCGATCTCCTTCACCGACAAGTTCTCGAAGTAGTAGAGGGAAATCACCTGGCGCTGGCGGTCCTTCAATTCCTCAATCGCTGCGGCCAGCCGGTCCGCCTGGTCTCGCATGGTGCTCAGCTCGAGCGGGTCGGGGGAGGATGCGTCCGGAATGACCTCCATCGGGTCACGACGGTCGTCGTCTCCTCCCATCTCGGAGAAGCGCATCACGTGGTGCGGAGCGATGCGCCGCACGAGCCTGGAGAACCCCTCGCTGTCGAGCCCCATGCGGCTCGCCATCTCGTCGCTCGTGGGCCTGCGGCCAAGGGCATCCTCGAGTGACCTGCGGATGGAATCCAGCTCCCCCCCGTCCCTGCGCACCGAGCGCGGGGCCCAGTCCATCAGGCGGAGCTCGTCGAGCATCGTCCCTCGAATACGGATGGAGGCATACTTGCGGAAACTCCCCCCGGCCTCCGGCCGGTAGCGGTCCACTGCGGCAATCAACCCCAGCGTCCCGGAGGACGCCAGGTCCTCGAAGTCCACGTTGTGCGGCAATCCTGCCTTGAGACGCCTGGCGATGACTCTCACCAGCGGCAGGAACGAGCGGATGACGAACTCACGCATCGCTCCCACCGGGGTTCCCTGCGCGAAGTAGACGTCCCAATCCCTATCGAGACCTGCCAGCGTCTCCATTCGTACCCCGCATCCCCTTCGCCGGGACAGGCGCTCCGGCTGTCCGATTCTAGTGGGCCGGCGGGGCGCGTGTCAATGCGATACGAGGGGCGGATTTTGTCATTGCAAAAGCCTGTTCCGAGAGCTAGACTGGGGCACGCTGAATGGGTGTATCCGCTGCCAAAGGCAGCAGAATTGCTGTTGTTCCGGGCGCAGCGGACTCTGATAGGGTGATGGCATGATTGGAACGACTGTCGCGGGCAGGTACCGAATCGAGCACGAGTTGTACTCCGACAAGCTGGCGTCGGCCTACAGCGCGCGAGAGCTGGTGCAGGGCTTTTCCGTCATGCTCCAGGTCCTGGACAGGGGGGTGGGGGCGGATGACGGCCAGGCGAAGCACATCCTCGATGTTTCGCACAGGCTCGCCGACGTGGGGAGTGCCACGCTGGTACCCGTCATCGACAGCGGCAGGACGGACCAGGGCCACGTCTTCTTCGTCACCGCGCTGCCCGATGCCGTCACGCTGGCCGAGTTCTGCAAGGGCGGGCTCTCCCTGGGAGAGGTCGTGGACGTCGCCTTCCAGCTCGCCACCGGCCTTGGCGTCGCTGCCCAGGAGGGGGTCTTCCACCGCGGTCTTTCCGGAAGCTCCGTCCTGGTATCCGTGGGGGGCGACGGCGGCCAGATCGCCCGCATCATCAACTGGGGCTACGACGTCCTGTTGCCGGCCTATGCCGCCAACCAGAAGGATGAGCGCTTCTACGGGGCCCCGGAATACATGGCCCCCGAAGTGTGCTCCGGAAAGGGATACTCGGATCAGTCGGATGTCTACTCGCTGGGCATCCTGGTCTACCAGATGCTGACCGGCAAGCCTCCGTTCATCTCCAGCAACTTCAACACGACGGTCAAGCGGCAGGTCTACGAGAAGCCGCTCCCTCTCCACCTCCTCAAGCGGGGTATTCCCAACATCGCAGAGTTCGAGAAGATCATTCTCAAGGCCCTCCAGAAGCTGCCCGGCAAGCGGACCGAGAGCCTCTCGCTCGTGGCCCAGGAGATCCGGACGTTCCAGGAGCAGTTCCTTCCGGAGCTGGAGTTCACCAGCGCGCCGCACGTCGGCTGGCCGTCGGCCGGGAAGGGGGAGCCGTTGCCCAAGGCGCCGGCGCCGCAAGAAGAGGCCGCGGTCGACGAGCCCCGCTCCTCGACCATGATGTTCACCGGCTTTCCGGGCGAAAGGGCCCCGGAGAAGCCCGAGCCGATTCGTCCCATCGAGAAAGAGGAGGAGGTCGGCGATACCCTTCGCCTCGGGGATGCCGCTGTGTCCGAGCCCGTGGTCGAGCCCGCCCCCGAGCCCGAGCGAATCGAGCAGACCGTCGCCCAGGTTCCGGACGAGGATGCCGGCGCGGCGGAAGCCCATGTTCCGGAGGAACCCGAGGTCGATCGCCCGCGGGCCGTGACGCAGATGTTCGAGGCCGCCGACGTCATGCGCGGGGCCGAGCAGGCGAGGGCAACTGCCCGCCAGGTCGAAGCCGTGAAGGAGGAGCCTGTTCGCCGTCCGGAGCCCGTGCGCCGGCCCGCCGAGGCCAAGCCCAAGGCCGGTGCAGCGGAAGGGGCCGACGAGGACTGGTTCGTCGAGTCTCCCCAGGAGCTCGAAGCCCGCGAGGTGACCGACAACTGGGCCGACCGCAAGCCACACTCCAGCGCCCGGTTCTACATCATCGTCGGTGCCGTGGCGGTCGTTCTTGTTGCCGGCATCGTATTCCTGGTCTCCGTTCTCGGTGGCAAGGACAAGCCCGCCGAAGGCCCCAGGCAGAATGCGGCCGAGGTCGATCGCAAGGCCAAGGAAGACGCCGCAGAGCGCGCCCGCCAGGAAGAGAGAGCCAGGCTCAAGGCCGAAATGGAGCGCAAGGCTGCCGATGAGAAGGCGCAGGACGAGGCCCTCAAGGCCAAGATCCGGGAGCAGGCCCGCCTCCAGGCCGAGAAGGAGAAGATGCGCGAGGAGCAGCGCAGGAAGGAGGAGGCCCTGCTTGCCGAGAGGGCACGCCTCGAGGCCGAGAAGCAGGTGCTCCAGGCCCGGAGCGACCTCATGCGGTTCGGGCAGTCTGCGGGTGAATACCGCGCAGCGCTCGAGAAGCGCAAGGAAGTGTGGGCTGCCAAGGGCAACGCTGAGAAGGTCGCTGCCATGGACGGCCTCCTCGCCGAGCTCGCCGAGCTGGAGAAGCGCGGAGGAGAGGTTGCCGTTCCCGAGGGGACGGCCAACGTCGCACCGGCCCTGGAGCGCCTCCAGCTTCTCTCCACCGATTTCAGCGCGTTCGCCGGTCGCGCCGATGCGGCCATCAAGGAGAGCCTCGAAGGAGACTCCGCTGCCGTCGCAATGACACCCGAAGAGGCGGCCAAGGCCGAAGAGGCGAAGAGGGCCGAGGAGGCGGCCAAGGCCGAAGAGGCGGCCAAGGCCGAAGAGGCGAAGAAGGCCGAAGAGGCCAAAAAGGCCGAGGAGGCCAAAAAGGCCGAGGAGGCCAAAAAGGCCGAGGAAGCCAAGAAGGCCGAGGAAGCGAAGAAGGACGACGGAAAGACCAAGAAGGAAGAGGAAGCCGCCAAGAAGGCCGAAGAGAAGAAGAAGAAGGAGGAGGCCGCCGCCAAGAAGGCCGAGGAAAAGGCCAAGAAGGCCGAAGAGGCCGCCAAGAAGGCCGAAGAGAAGAAGAAGAAGGAGGAGGAGGCCGCCGCCAAGAAGGCCGAAGAGAAGAAGAAGAAGGAAGAAGAGGCTGCCAAGAAGGCCGTCGGCGGGAAGGCGGCCGAGGACCTCCAGAAGGACGGCATGAAGGCCATGAAGGAAAAGGACTACGACAAGGCCATCTCCCTCTTCAACCAGGCCAAGTCCTCCGGCGGAAACGCCGCCATCCTGAACAAGCTCATCTCCAAGGCCGAGTCGGAGAAGAAGGCCGCCGGGAAGGTCGAGGAGAAGAAGGTCGAGGAGAAGAAGGTCGAGGAGAAGAAGGTCGAGGAGAAGAAGGTCGAGGAGAAGAAGGTCGAGGAGAAGAAGGTCGAGGAGAAGAAGGCCGAAGGGGGCAAGGACGAGGAGAAGGCCAAGAGCCTCCAGGCCCTGGGGATGAAGGCAATGAAGGGGGGCAACTGTCCCCTGGCAATCAAGTACTTCGAGAAGGCCAAGGCGCTGACCTCCAACCCGGCCCTCCTGGACAAGCTCATCGACAAGTGCAACCAGCAGTGAGCGTGGTCGCCCTGGCCGTCAATCATCCGGCGGGATCCCTCGACCTCGCTCGGGACAGGCCGTGTCAGCCGTCTGCAGACATGCTCGACGTACCTCGAGTACGCCTGCGCTGCCGGCTTCGACGGCTTCCTTGTCCGGCCGGCGTTTGCCGGCCAGATCGACCACGTTTGAGCGTCGCTCAACGCGACGATGTCCAGTGCCGGTCGGAGTCCGCTGAGCGCTCAGCGGGATGACGCCCGCTTGGGGCCCGGCGTGTGGGGCCGTGGCCACGAATGGTGAATTCCGTTGCGTAGACCGAGGAAGCAATCGCGGTTGCTCCTGCTGACATCGGCAGCCTACGTCCTCTACGTCTTCGTGTGTTTCGGGTTCGAGCTGCTGGACCGGGGCGTTGCCAGGGCCATCGGCGTATCGCTCTCGGCTGCCATGCTGGCGCAATACGCTCTCGCCGTGTACCGGAGTGCGGTGGCTGCCGGGACAGAAGAGAGGGTTCCGTTGCGGGAGACGGTGCTCGAGGTGGGGCTCGTCCTCGTGACGCTCGTTGCTGCCTCGGCTCCACGGGTCTTCCTGGCGTTGTCCCTGGTTCCTGCGTTGCATGTACTGCTGCGCACGCTGAGGCGGACCCGGGGTTGGCAGGGAGCCCTGTCCTACCTGGAGCAGCGGCCTGCGCGCCTGCTGGTATCGGGCTTTGCCGTGGTGATCCTGGTCGGCACGGTGCTGCTGACGTTGCCGAGTGCGACGACCGATCACGAAGGGGCTTCTCCGGTGGATGCTCTTTTCACGTCGGCATCTGCGACCTGTGTAACCGGCCTTGCGGTGCTGAACACCGCGCCGGACGAGCGGATGAACTGCGAGCTGGCGACCTTCTCGACGTTCGGGCAGGTCGTGATCCTCCTGCTGATCCAGATCGGGGGGCTCGGGATCATGACGCTGTCCGCGTCGTTGCTGGTGCTGGCCGGGCGCGGGCTTGCGGCCCGCAGCCGCCAGGTGCTCGGGGATCTGCTCGAGGAGTCCGCCGGAGCCGCGATCGAGCGGGCCATTATGTTCATCCTGCGCATGACGCTGGCGTGCGAGCTTATCGGTGCCGGCGTTCTGTACCTGGCGTCCCGCAGCCATGAGTCCGATGTCGGGGACGCGGCGTACTCCGCGATCTTCCATGCCATCTCGGCGTTCAACAACGCCGGCTTCTCCCTGCACGGGGACAGCCTGGTGCGCTTCCGCTCCGACCCGCTCGTCTGCATGACCGTGTCGACGCTGATCGTGATCGGGGGGCTGGGCTACTCCGTCGTGGCGGTGCTCTTCTCGCCCAACTGGTTCATGCGCGGCCGGGTCCGGAGGCAGCATGGGCGACTCTGGAACGCGCACGCCCGGATGGTCGGGGTCATGACGGCCCTGCTCCTGGCCGGCGGGATGCTGCTCACGTTCTACCTGGAGTACGATGCCAGCCTGGCCGGACTCTCGCTGGGGGACAAGCTGATGGCGTCGTTCTTCCAGTCCGTGACCGCACGGACTGCCGGCTTCAACACGGTGGACATATCGGCATTCCAGCGGACGACGCTTCTCATCTACATGGTCTGGATGTTCATCGGGGCCTCGCCGGGGGGGACGGGAGGCGGGGTGAAGACCACTACCGTCGGCGTCTTCTTCCTGTCGGTCAGGGCATTCCTCCGGCGACGGTCGAGCGTGGAGGCCTGGGGGCAGCGGTTCGACAGTGCCGTGGTGCACAAGGCCGTATCGATCATCGCGATTTCCGTGACCGTCATTGTGCTTGCGTTGCTCGGGTTGCTGGCGAGCGAGCCGCAGGCATCGTTCGAGGCACTGGTTTTCGAGGTGGTCTCCGCGTTTGGCACGGTCGGCCTCTCCGTCGGTCTGACGCCGACGCTGTCGGTGGCGGGGAAGCTCATCGTAGTGGCATTGATGTTCGTCGGGAGGCTGGGGCCGGTGACGATGGCCCTGGCATTCACCCACGGGGACCCGGGGGTCGAGGTGACGTACGCCTCGGCCCGAATCGCAGTGGGATGATTCGAGGAGGATGAGGATGCGACGATACGCAGTCGTGGGGCTGGGGCAGTTCGGCCGGCAAGTCGCCCTGTCGCTTTTTCAGCTCGGGGCGGAGGTGACCGTCATCGACGAGAGCGAGCGGCTCATCGAGTCGATCCGGGACGAAGTGGACCAGGCAACGGTGCTCGATGCGCAGGATGAGCAGGCCGTGGCTTCGCTGGGGCTGACCGAGATGGACACGGTGGTAGTGGCCATCGGGGCGGATCTCGAAGCCTCCGTGCTCGTGACCGCGCTCCTGGTCAAGCTCGGCGTCCGCAGGATTGTGGCCCGGGCTTCGTCCGATCTGCATGCCCGGATCCTCTCGGCAATCGGGGCGCACCAGGTCGTCGTTCCGGAGAAGGACTATGCCTCCCGGCTCGCAATCGACCTGGAGCAGCCCGAGCGCAGCGCACTGGCCCTTCTCGAGACCGGTCAACTTGTGGTGAAGTTCGAAGCCAACCAGCGCCTGTGGGGGCAGACCCTCGAACAGCTCCGTTTCCGGGGGCGGTATGGGCTCCAGGTGATCGCGATCCGTCGCCGGACGCCGGTGGTGGGAACGCACGGCGAGATCCAGTACGAGGAGGAAACGGTCGACCTGCCGATGGGCCAGGACCGAATCGGCAAGGGAGACGTTCTCGTGCTGCTGGGGACCGAACCAGCGATAGAGCGGTTCGAGGACGAGATGGGGTACTGAGCCATGCGCGGAAGGGCCAGAATAGTCACAGGTTGGGCCGCTGCCGTCTGGGGAGGCTTGTGGGGTACCCTGGCCGGGCGGATTCGGTTGGGGCTGCTGCTTGTCAGCGGGGCGTTCCTCGGCATCACCGCCATAGCCGTGGTCTACGTCGCCCGGCTCCACGAGTCTGCCCAGGAGCTGCACGGGCATGCGAAGCGGGCGCACGCGATCGCGCAGATGGAGCGAGCGGTCATCGACGGGCTGGTCGGCACGAAGGGGGCTCGGGGGCGGGTGGACCTTGCGGCCGAGCGCCTGGCGGAGGTCTCGGAGGAGTTTGCCGCCGTCGCTGCCGACGTGGGACGGCTTCGGTCGGCGGTGCTGGCTGAGAGGGGGTGCGCTGCGCTGGCAGCCATGTCAAAGCGCTGGCTGCCGACAGGGGCGGAGTTCCGGCCGCAATGCTCCGAGGGGGCGGCCGAGCAGTCTTACCTGGCCCGTCTTCGCTCCCTGGAGCTGGAGGAGATGGACGCCATCGTGACCGGCGGCGGGGCACTGGGCGGGCTCGCGGACAGCTCCATTCGAAACGTCGTCACCCTCACCCTTGCCGGGATCATGCTCATGTTCTTCCTCGTCTGGCGCTTCCCCGGACGGCTGCACATGCCCCTGAGGCGGCTCTCGGCGGTGATGCACACGGCGCAGGGGGGGCGCACGGATGTCGTTGCCCCGCTCGTGGGGCTGTCCGAAATGGACGACATCGCCCGCACGCTCAACTCGATGATGGCCTCGTTCCGCGAGTTCGACCAGCGCAAGCGCTCGCGGATCCTGCTTGACCGGATCAAGCTCGGTCTGCTGCTGGACCGGCTACCCGACGCAGCGGTGCTGGTGGACCGGAACCTGGTCGTGGATTCGGCAAACGGCGTCATGCGCCGGCTGCTGGGGATGGGGGACGGGTGCGTCGGCCGGAGGCTGACAGAGTTCCTCGATGGCGGCGGGACGGCACTCGAAAGGGCCGCGGCGACGGTCATCGACGGCCGCGAGGAGGGGGAATCCGACACTCAGGTCGTGGCCGGCAAGGAGCGGATTCGCGGTACCGCCCACCTGGTTCCCATCACCGGGGGACGGGGGCAGGTGGAGGCCCTCCTCATCGAGCTGAAGATCCATCGGAATCCGATGGGCTGAGCACGTTTCCCGTGGAGTTTCCCACAAGTTTCCCACAGCCGGCGGACGCGGTCCGAGCATCATCGAAGCGTTGCGCCGCAACGACTTGCGGGACGCGCAACCCGAATTCGTCCCCGGTCCCGGCGCACCTGTGGATAATCGTCCATTCGGGCATTGCCACGCTGCCGCAACCTGTGTAGCATCGCCCTCATGAGGCGGAAGGAAAGAGCCGTGGTGATCGGTGCCGGCCCGGCGGGGCTTGCAGCAGCTCTCCAGCTTGCCCGTGCGGGACGCAGAGTCACGGTTCTCGAGGCTGCCGGCCAGGTCGGCGGGCTCAGCACCACACTGACGTTCGACCGCGCGTACCGGTTCGACATCGGGGGGCACCGCTTTTTCACCAAGAGCCCGGTCGTCGAGGACTGGTTCCTCTCCCTGCTCAAGGGGGATGTGCTGCGGGTGGACCGCCGCAGCCACATCCTCTTCCGGGGAAAGCGGTTCAGCTACCCGCTCTCGCCGGCCAATGCCCTCCTGGGGCTGGGTCCACATCGCGCGGCGATGGCGCTGGGCAGCTTCTTCGCAGCGCGCATCCGGGAGCAGCTCGCGCCCACGCCCCGGGAAAGCTTCGAGCAGTTCATGGTCTCCCGCTTCGGCCGCAGTCTCTACACCAGCTTTTTCGAGGGGTATACCCGCAAGGTGTGGGGCATCCCCTGCGACCAGCTCTCTGCGGACTGGGCGGCTCAGCGGATTCGCTCCTTGAGCCTGGGGGCCGCCGTGCGCCATGCCCTGGTGCGGCTGCGCGAGCCGCCCCCCACGCTGGCTCAGCGTTTTCTCTACCCCCGACATGGCTTCGGGACCCTCTGCGAGCGGGCTCTTGACCGGCTGGTCGAGGCACGGGGTCAGCTCCGACTGGGCGCCCGCGTCGTCGCTGCCAACCTGAGCGGGGATCGGCTGGAGTCCGTGCTCACGCAGGACGGCGCCGAGCACGCCGGGGACAGCTTCGTGTGGACCGGCAACTTCACCGACCTTCCGGGGTTGCTCGGAGTCACGGCGTCTTCTCCGCTTCCCGCCCGACTGCACTGGCGCGGGCTCGTCACCGTGCTGCTGGCATTCGATCTGCCCAGGGTTTCCTCGGACCATTGGACCTACCTGCCCGACCCGGAGATCCCGTTCGGCAGGATCCACGAGCCGAAGAACTGGAGCCGTGACCTGGCGCCGGCCAATCGCACCTCGCTGGTGGCGGAGTACTTCGCCAATCCGGACGAGCCGGTCTGGAAAATGGAGGACTCGGAGCTGCTGCGAAACACGACCGCGGTGCTCGAGGACCTCCGGTTCGTGCCCCGCCATCGCCTGCTCGGCGGACGTGTCGATCGGTGGCCCAGCGCCTATCCAATCTATTCCCTGGGTTACCGGGACGCTGTTGCAGGTGTATACTCCATTGCCGCGCGCATCCGGAACCTGGTTCTCGCCGGGCGCACGGGCATGTTCCGGTATCACAACGCGGACCATGCCATCGAGACCGGCTTCGAGGCAGCGGAACGCCTCGTCTCCGGGCGGGGTGACCCTTTCCGGGTGAACCAGGCCGGGGACTACCACGAAACCTGAGAGCGGCCCCGACATGCGCAACTGGAGATGAGAAGGTGCTGGCCGAAGCGAACATCATCTGGAGACTGCTGGCCGGAAGACCGGTCTTCGTCGGCTACAACGTCACCAACCGCTGCAACCTCCGCTGCCGGTTCTGCAACGTGCCCAGCCTCCCCCACCCGGACATGACCGTCGACCAGGTTCGGGTGGCATTCGACCGGCTGGCCGAGCTGGGCATCCCCGTGGTCGGCATCACGGGCGGCGAGCCGTTTCTCCGCCCTGACTTGCCCGAGATCCTCGAGGCCGCCGAGTCGCGGGGGATGAAGGTCACCCTCGTGACCAACGGCCACCTGCTCGACGGCGGTCGGATGGCGGCCCTGGCCCGGTTTCGCAACATCGTCCACTTCGCCCTGAGCCTGGACAGCCTGGACCCGCAGACCTATCGCAACCTTCGCGGCGGCAAGCGTCATCCCGGGGGCGTCCTGGCCGACTTCCTGCGGCTGACCCGGGAAGGCCCTCGAACGGTCTACAAGCTCAACGTCGTCGTCGGACCCCACAACCTGGACGAGATCGACCTGCTCCTGGAAGTGGCCTCGTCCGTTGGGCTCGGCGTCTCCTTCATCCCCATGAACATCGGCCCGGGCGGATTGCACCGGGCGGCCGACTTCCCCGGCCTCGACGCGATCACACGGGAGCGCATCGCAGTGCGGTTCGAGACCCTGCGGCAGGCCAAGATCCTCGGGGCGCCGCTCTGGGACCACAGGGACTACTACCTCTATTCCGCACGCTACATGCGGGGCGAAACTCTTGGCGACTGCGGTGCCGGGCGCTACTTCCTCGACCTTCGAAGCGACGGGAGGCTGGCGTTCTGCAACGAGATGGAGCACTTCGTGTCGCTCCTCGAGGTAGAGAAGCTGTCCGTGCCGCTCCTGAAGCGTGCCCTGGCGGAATGGAGGGAGCGTATCGAACGCTGTCGCCTCGCCGGGGCGTGCTGCTACACCTGCTCTTACAACATAACCGCCACTGCGGCCAACCTGCCTGCCTACGTGTGGGACTACCTGCGCTTCCAGGCCCGGTTCGGGGGTAGACCATGACCCGCAGCGTCGAGGGAGGCGAGAAGGGCATGGGCCCGCCCCCTGCCACAGGGGCTGCCGGGTCCCCACGAGTTCCGCTGGGTCTCACCGCCAGGATGCTGCGTATCGGCCTGTGGTCCCTTCCGCTCGTGGTCGCGGTCGTCGCACGTCTGGGCCTCCCTTCGTTCTTCGAGTTCGAGAGCCAGGAGGATACCGCCCGTACCGTTGCAATGCTGGAGCACGGCGAGCTGCCGCTCTACGGCATCGGCCACGTCCGGTTCCTGGCCGCCGCGCTCGGTCCGCTGGTCTACTACTTCAAGGCGATCCCGTATGCCTTCTGTCGGGACCCTGCGGGCGAGCTCGTCTGGCTCATGCTCTGGCAACTGGCCGGGATCCTGTTCTCCACCCTGCTCGTGCGCGACGTGCTCTCCGATGTCGCCCGCCGAACCACTCCACGGGATGTCGCGGACGCAGGAGGTCTGCGAACGCCGGGGATGGCGTCGGGAGCGGGGGCCTCGTTGAGAAGCGAACCCCTGATCCTCCCGGCCGACGTCGCTGCGGTCGCTGCCGGATGCCTGCTGGCCCTGCCCATGCACTCGCTGGGGCTCACCTCGCACGCTCACCCGTCGAACTTCGCTGCCACCATGGTCCCCATCGTTGCCTGGGCGGTCCACCGCTGGCTGTCTACGTCCAGGCCCGCCGCTCTCTGGCTGGCCGGAACCTGCCTCGGAATCATGACGCAGCTCTACCAGCTCACGCTGTTCCTGCCCGCGCTCCTCGTGGCCTGGTGTGCAGCGTGGCCCCGGCTGCCCGAGCGCCGGGCCGTCTTCAACCTCCTCGTCCCGACAGCGGTCTGCTACGTGCCCTACCTGCTCAGCGAGCTTGCCACCGGGTTCTTCAATACCCGGAACCTGTTCGTCTTCGCCCCCGGGCCCCAGGACGAAGGGATGGTCGGTACGTCCTCGTGGGCCTACAACTTCCTGACGCTCGTCTCCAGCGTGGTCCAGCACCGGTTCCTCCCCGAGTCGCTCGATGCGCTCTGGCTGGGCCTTGCCGCCATCGGACTGGTACGGCTGGCCACGCTGGCCCGCGGCTCCCGGTCAGCCCGCTTCTTCCTTGTCTTCCTCCCCTTCTACACGCTTGTTCCGGCCACCGTCCTCGGGGCTCCCCGCTACCAGCTCTCGCAGCCTGCGGCGCAGTTCCTGATCGCGCTGGGCGGGCTGTCGGTCGGGCAGGGGTGGGGGAGGGGGGCGCTCCGTTTCGTGAACCCGCTCGCCGCTCGCCTCCTGGCGACCGGGCTCCCGGTGGTGGCGCTCCTCGTCGCGTGCACCCTCCTTTCCGGCTCCGCTGCCGGGCGGCGCCTGCGTGAGCCCGCGTTCTACCCGATGCGGGTCGTCGCGGCCGAGCCCGCTGCCCGCACCCCCTCGCTCGACACGTCCCGCGATCTGATCCGGCTGCTCCGGGAGCGGTACGGCGTCACCCTGGCGACGCTGTCCTCCCGGGTGCACTCGCCCTTTGCCGCATCCGGTCACTACGGCCATCACTACCTCCTCCGGGTGCTCGAGCGCTCGGAACCGGACATTGGCGCGACCGGGTCCAAGGCCGGGGTTCCGGGGAGTCCCCTTCTCGTGGTGGACGAGCTGTTCCCATGGACCGTTGCCGCGGTGAGCACGGCGCGGCTCGGCGCCATCGAGGTGCACGAGCTCCGGCCAGGGGCGGACCTGCCGGATTTCCGGCTGCGGATCGAGTGCGGCGAGCCGTGGTGCCTGCAGCGCGGTCAGACCTGGCGCGGCCCCCCCGAGGTGCGTTTCTTCTGGGGATGCGGTGAGTTCCGGGATCTCGATCCCGACGTCGGCATCCCGGTCGAGCAGTGCGAGGCGATGCTCGAGGCGCCCCCCCACAAGCGACACTACTTCGGGGACCTGCCGCCGCGGGGTGCTGCCCCGGACTGCACGGGGTGCAGCGATGTCCTCTGGCTCGGGGTCAGCGAGCCGTGCGAAGTCGAGCTGCTCCTCGACGGGAAGCCGCTTGCCGCGAGCTGGCAGCGCGTGAAGGAGCGCCGGTTCGCAACCGCACTTCTGCCTCCGATCGGCCCGGGACAAGGGCGGCTGGTGATCCGGGTCATGGATTGCGTCCCCTGGTACCTGGATGCGGTCCGGTTCGCCGGGATCCGCCGACCCGTACCCGAGGTGATCCGTGAGTAGGTCGGCGATACTCCTGTTCAATCCCTCGACGTGGCGCGGGGTGGGTGACGCCACCGCTCCGTGGGGACTCATGGCACTGACGACGCGGCTGTGGGATGACTACGACATCCTCTTCCTGGACCAGCGGTTCGACCCGGACTGGCGGGAGCGTACCGCCGAGCGGATCCGGCAGGGAGGGGTCCTGGCCGCGGGGACGACGGGGATGACGGGCATACAGCTCCGTGGGGCCTGTGCGTTTCTCAAGCTGGTGAAGAGCCTCGCTCCGAACGTCGCGACCGTCATGGGCGGAGTCCACGCATCCGTGCTTCCGCTGGAGACCGTTGCTCACCACGCGGTGGACTACGTCGTCGTCGGCGAGGGAGAGGAGGTCTTCCCGCACCTCCTGGAGTGCCTGGCCGCCGGCCGTACCCCCGGTCCGGACCTTCCATCCGTCGTGGCGAAGGGGACGGGGGGAGCATCGACCGTCCCGCACGCACGGGTCGATGACCTGGAATCCCTTCCCGAGCCGCCGTGGGAGCGGTTCGACATGTCCCGCTACCTGTCCGGGTCGCCGTACGGCCGGATGCTCTCGGTGCTCACGAGCCGCGGTTGTCCGCACCGCTGTGCGTTCTGCCTCCACAGCCACCCTGCGCTTGCGGGCCGATGGACGGGCCTGAGCGCTGCACGGGTGCACGAGAGGATGGCCCGGCTCTCGAGGTCGCTCGGCGTCGAGCACTTCCACGTCCAGGATGACAACTTCTTTGTCAGGACGGCCCGAATCGAGGAGTTCGTCTCCCTTCTCGAACGGGACTCGGGCCCCGGATTCACCTGGACCGTGGGGGGCGCGCACGTGGCCCACCTGAAACGGTACGACGAAGCGTTCTTCCGGCGCATGAGAAAGGCCGGCTGCGTCCGGCTGCTCATCGGTGCCGAGTCCGGGTCCGCCCGAATCCTCGAACGGGTGGGCAAACGGCAGACCACGGACGAGGTGCTGGAGGTCAACCGGCGCCTCTGCGCTGCCGGGATTCGGCCGATCTACAGCTTCATCTCCGGAGTCCCCGACGAGGAGGACGACGACCTGCGCCAGACAGTGGATCTCATGTTCCGGCTGAGGGAGGAGGGCCCCGTGGACGTGGGGACCATCAAGCCCCTGGTCTTCTACCCCGGCACGACGCTGTACGCCTGGGCTCTCCGGAACGGCTTCGTCCCGCCCGACACGGTCGAGGGATGGTCCGGGATCACCTGGGACCACTATATGCGTCTCCCATACCCCTGGCTGACGACCGAGCGCCGCCGGTTTCTCATCCGACTCTACTACTCCAGTCTGCTCTGGAACCCGGACTACCACTGGGTCAGCTCGCCGCTCTTCAGCGGGCTCGCCCGACTCCTGATGCCCATCACGAACCGGCGCATGCGGTCTCTCGACTTCCGCCTTGCCGTCATGCCCGCCGTGCTCGAGTGGCTCCAGCACCGTGCACTGTGACCCGATGGGCGGCTTCATCGCCGGTACGGCCTCGTTGATCATGGATTAGCGGTGTGATGGCCGCTTGACAAGGCGGTGGAGCGCAGGATACCCTTCCGCCATGAAAGTACGAATCGCACCATCGCTTCTGGCCGCGGACTTCTCGAAGTTGGGGGATGAGGTCCGAACAGTCGAGATCGGCGGGGCTGACCTCCTGCACGTCGATGTCATGGACGGGCACTTCGTTCCGCCGATCACCGTCGGGGCCAACGTCGTCCGGGACATCCGCAAGGTGACCCGCATCCCCCTTGACGTGCACCTCATGGTGGAACGCCCCGATGACCTGCTCGATCAGTTCGTCGATGCCGGCGCCGCGTGCGTCACCGTCCACGTCGAGGCCGCACGCCACCTCGACCGCACCGTGAGATACATCAAGTCGCGGGGCATCCGGGCCGGAGTCGCACTCAATCCCGCAACTCCCCTCAACTCCGTGTACTATGTCCTCGGCCTGGTGGACATCGTCCTGGTCATGTCGGTCAACCCGGGGTGGGGGGGGCAGCCTTTCCTCGACTACACCCTGGCCAAGGTCGAGGCGCTCAAGAGCGAGATCCGCCACCGGAAGCTCAACACGCTGATCGAGGTGGACGGCGGAGTCGGGCTGGACAATGCAGCCAAGCTCGCCAAGGCCGGCGCCAACATCCTGGTGGCGGGGACGGCCGTGTTTGGCGCATCCGACTACGCCATCGCCATTCGCGACCTCAGGGCAGCGGGGTCCTCGAGTGCCTCGGAGCCCTAAATACCGGACGACCCTCAGTCGTCCGAGGGAAACCCGATCCCCGGGGAAAGCCCATGGAGGCTCGACCATGCGAACGATGCTCCTCACCGTGATTCTCGTGACGCTGGTGCTGTCGGCCCGGCCGGCTGCAGCAGCGGATGACCCCGTCGAGTTGGCCCGTGCCGTCGAGCAGCACTACTCGCAGGTCAAGGACTTCAGCGCCCGCTTCGAGCAGGTCGTTACCCGGGCGCACCTGCCCGACAGGCCGGCCACCAAGTCGGGCCGGGTCTACTTCAAGAAGCCCGGGATGATGCGCTGGGACTACCTCGAGCCGGACAAGGTCCACTACGTCAGCGACGGCCTGGTGCTCTGGAACTACATCCCGGAGAGCAAGCTGGCCTATCGCATGGAGGTGCGCGACAGCGAGCTCTTCTACGCGCTCAAGTTCCTCTTTGGAGAAGGGAGCCTGGAGAAGGACTTCGACGTTTCAGCGGGGGCGCCGGATTCCGAGGGCTACCGGGTCCTGGTGGTCAAGCCGCGCACCTCGGAGCAGAACTTCCAGGAGCTCCGGCTCCCCCTCGAGAAGGACTCCCCCAGGATCGCGGGGACCGTCCTGCTCGACCCGGCCGGCAACTCCAGCCGGCTCAAGTTCATCAAGGTCAGCACGCAGTCGTTGCCCGATGCTGGTTTCCGGTTCACCCCCCCTGCCGATGTCCAGGTGGAGGACCTGTCCCGACCCGCACAACCCACGCCCTGACCGAATGAAGACGTTCTACTTCCTGTCTCTCGGCTGTCCCAAGAACCGCGTCGATACGGAGGTGGCGGTGGCTTCGCTGGTCCGCGCCGGCTACCGTCCGGTGGACCTCCCCGAGGAGGCCGACGTCCTGGTGGTGAACACCTGCTCGTTCGTCCTGGACGCTCGGACGGAGTCGGTAGAGGCGCTCGTGGAGCTGGCCGAGGTCAAGACGAGGCGCCCGGGCGCCCGCCTCGTGGCCATGGGATGCCTCGGCCAGCAGGCCGGGGGCGAGCTTGCGGAGAGCCTCCCCGAGCTCGACCTCGTCCTCGGCAGCGGCGAACCGGCATCCCTGCCCGCTCTCCTCGAGGAGCCAGGCCCGGTCTTCCATCCCACATCCCCCCGGCATCTGCCCGGAGACGCTGTCCCCAGGGTGCTCACGCAGAGCCCGGCATTCGCGTATCTCAAGGTGGCGGACGGCTGCTCCCGCCGCTGCGCGTTCTGCACCATCCCCTCCATCAAGGGGCCGTTCGAGTCCAGGCCCATCCGCGCCCTGGCCGACGAAAACCGGATGCTCGCGGACCAGGGGGTGCGCGAGCTCGTGCTGGTGGCCCAGGACCTGACGCAGTTCGGCCTGCCCGGCCGCCGCTCCCTCCTGCGGCTCCTCGACGCGCTGGAGCAGGTCCCGGGCATCGCGTGGATCCGCCTGATGTACCTGTATCCCGAGGGAATCCCCGATGCGCTGATCGAGCGTGTGGCCGCGGGAGGCAAGGTGGTCCCCTACCTGGACATGCCGCTCCAGCACGTGGACGACCGTGTGCTCCGGCGGATGCGCCGAGGCACGTCGGAGCGCAGCATCCGGCGGGTCATCGAGCGGGTCCGCTCCGCCAGCCGCCCCATCGCGCTGCGGACCACCTTCATCACGGGCCATCCGGGAGAGGACGACGCGGCATTCCGCAACCTCGAGCGCTTTGTCCAGGAGGTGCAGTTCGAGCACCTCGGCGTGTTTGCCTGGTCGCCGGAAGAGGGCACGCATTCCTCAACCATGGCGGACCCTCCGCCCGCTGCCGTCCGAAGGAAGCGCCGGTCGGCCCTGATGAAGCTCCAGAAGCGCATTTCGACCGTGCACAACCGGGCATCGGTCGGAGCCGTTGTCGACGTGCTGGTCGAGGGACCGTCAGCGGAGCACGCCTGGGTCATGCAGGGGCGGACGCAGCGCCAGGCCCCCGAGGTGGACGGGATCGTGCTCCTCGACGGCTTTGACGGACGAGCGGGGGACATCGTGTCGGCCCGTATCCGCCGGGCCGGCGCCTACGACCTGGTGGCAATCCCGGTTGCAGCGAGGAGGGAGACATGAGATCCGGTCCGGCCGTTGTCCTGATGCTCTGCCTGCTGCTGCCGGCCTGCTCCTCGCTGCCGAAGTTTCCTGCGGTCTACCTGGACATGGACGGTACCGTGCTCGGGCCCGATCACCGCGTCCGGCCCGCGACGGTCGAGGCACTCGAGGAGTATCGCCGTTGCGGCGGCCGGGTGGGGATTGCCACCGGCAGGAGCCTGGTGCAGGTGAGGGAGTACCTCGCCGACGTCCGGCCGAATCTCCCGCTCGTCCTGTTCAACGGGGCAGCGATCTTCTCCCACGACGGCTCCGAGGTGATCGAGTCATTCCTGCTCGCACCCGAGATCATCCGGGACGTCGCGTCGGCTGCTCGAACTTCCCCGGACGTCCAGGGCGTAGTCGTGCAGGGGCTCGAAGTGACCCTGCTCGACCGGGATGACGAGCAGGTGAGGCGCTTGATGGAGAAGGGCAGCCTGCCCCCCGACCGGATTGTCGAATCCGTGGACGAGCTGGCGGTGGCCAATGCCGTCAAGGTCATGCTGTTCGTCCAGGCGGACCGGATCGATGCCGTGCGCGACCGGATCGCGGCCCGAGTCGCGGGGCGGGCCAACACCGTGGTGAGCAGCCCGCTCACCATCGAGATTCTGCCGTTCGGCGTCACCAAGGGCGATTCCGTGAACCGTGCCCTGGGGCTGGTTGGAATCGATGCCTCGGATGCGGTGCGCTTTGGAGACAGCGGGAACGACGTGGAGATGCTGGCCGGACCCGGGCCCGGTTTCGCCATGGGCAATTGCCGCCCCGAGGCCTGCAAGGCAGCGCTGCTCACCATCGGCAAGAACGACTCCGATGCCATTGCGGACGTGATCCGGAAGGTCGTCTCGGGCCCGGGCTGCCCCCGGTGACCGAAGGCGAAATTGTGTCTCTTACACGATTTGACACTATACTGGAGAGCAGGTTGTCGGACGCCGAGGTGTGCTCGTGGCTGCTCCCTGGCCAATCCTCCTGTTCCTTTCATGGCTGCCCGGATTGGCGGGAGCTCCGGTATCGCCGGAGGCCGATGCCTGGTGCAGCGACCGCTGCTCTGCACTGTACGGCACGGAGCGGCCGGAGCCCGGCTGTGCTCTGGAGGTCTTCGAGCACGAGATCAGGGACGGCCGGGTCGTCCTGGTTCCCCGTCCCGACCTCGAGTGCCAGGTCCGGTACAACGCATGGGAAGCGCTGAAGAGGAAGGTGGCCACCGTGCGGAAGGCGCTGCGGGGGATGCCCGAATGCATGGCATGGTGTCGTCGCGTGGCCGCGCTGCGCGGGGAAGAGCCGTTCGATCGGGAGCTCACTTCGGAGCTCTGGCTCGTGCTTGCAGGCGTCGATACCTGTGACGTGAGCGAGGACGACGTCATGGATCTGAGCCTCTTCCCGATGGACGTTCAGTGTCGAGGCATGCGGCTGGTCCCCGAGGGGGAGTTCATGATGGGGTGCAACGACGCCGTGGCCGACTGCCAGGAGGACCAGAAGCCCCTTCACGTGGTCTACCTGTCGGCCTACTTCATCGATCGCCACGAGGTGACGGTTGCGGCCTACCAGATGTGCGTGGGCAAGGGGCCGTGTTCCGCTCCTGTCGGGAACGACGTGCTGAAGTACTACAACTGGGGGGCGCCGGACCGTGACGGCCACCCTGTCAACGGAGTCACATGGCACCAGGCGGAGCAGTACTGTGGCTGGGCCGGGAAGCGTCTCTGCACCGAGGCGGAGTGGGAGAAGGGGGCCCGCGGGACCGATGGCCGGGTCTATCCCTGGGGCACGGCGCCTCCGAACCGCCACTATGCGGTCATGGACGACGGGCTGGACGACGAGGGGGGCAAGCGCCCCTGGCCGGTCCTGTCCACGACATCGACCGTATGCTCGCGGGAGGCGGGCAACAGTCCCTACGGCCTGTGTGACATGGCGGGCAACGTCTGGGAGTGGGTGGCTGACTGGTACTCCCAGAGTTACTACGAGGTGAGTGCGCGGTCCGACCCGGCCGGTCCCTCGAAAGGGGATCTCCGGGGGATTCGCGGCGGGCGTTACTCCCACGTGGGCTTCTCCCTGGCCAGCCATCATCGCGGGCGCTTCCTCCCCACCGACCAGTTTGCCTACCTGGGATTCCGGTGCTGCCGCAGCGCAGGTCAGCCGCCCGCTCGTCCGGCGGGCAGCCAGGCCGTGAGTCCGTTGCAGGCAGACTCCCGAGCGAGGCCGTTGACCGCGGTGGGAGGCAATTCGAAACAGGCTCCCTGGAGGGACAGATGATGAGTTCCACGTACCATGGGCGGGCGCGCTCCCTGCTCTTGTCGTTGCTGGTCGCAGCGAGCCTGGCCGGCGGCTGCTCCGGTGCCGGGCTCTCCCTGCGACCGCCGACGGCCGGCGCACAGCTCGACTACGAAGACACATTGGACCGATGGACCCGCGGGCAGCGACTGTACCGCAGCTTCGAGACCCTTGCCGTAGTCAACGCGACCTACTTCTCGGAGGAGTTCCTGGCGGCCTACATGGCCGAGTACCGCCACGTGTTCAATCCGCTGCCCGCGGAGCTGGAAGCTCTCTCCGGGAAGCTCCGCAGTCGCCAGGAGCGCAGGGAGTGCTTCTTCGTCAGCGCGTTCACAGGAGAGCGCGACTGGAACGACTTCGCCCTCGCAAACAGCACCTGGAAGATCTACCTCCGGAACGACCGGGGGGGCAGGGCCCGCTCCGCCCAGGTCACCCAGGTGGACAAGACCGACCCGATGTACCGTCATTTCTTCCCGCACTTCAAGGACTTCTACCAAGGGTATCTCGTCTGCTTCGACAGGGTCCTGCCGCAGGAACCGGGGGACGCCGGACTGCCCTCGCTCCTTCTCGACCCTGCGGTCAGGCTGTTCCGGCTGGAGCTTCGATCCACAATCGGCCACGTCGCCCTGGAGTGGGAGCTGGACAACTGATCAAACATGGCCGATTTGGCCGGATGATCGTCGTGTTGAGCGACGATCAAACGTGGCCGACCTGGCCGGCAACCACCGGCCGGACAAGGAAGCCGTCGAAACCGGCAGCGCAGGCGTACTTGAGGTACGTCGAGCATGCCGGTCGGCGGCTGACGCAGTCCCGCCGGATGATTGACGGTCAAGGCGGCCATGTTTAGAAGCCTTCTTCGTAGAGGTGCACTTCCTTGTCGCGGATATACTGGTTGATGGCCCTGACGACGTCCTCGGGCAGGTCCACGAACTGAACTCCGATGCCGGCCGGCATTCCGCCGCCGGAGTACTCGTCCCGGAACCACTGCACGCGGACGGTCGCTTCCACCGGGTCGGCAAGCGCAGGGAACGTGAACCGGATTTGGAGCTCGTCCCCGACCTTGTGGCGGAACTCGGTCGTGATGAAGAGACCGCCGCTGCTGATGTCCTTGATCAGCCCCGCGAAGGGAACATGCTCTCCCAGCACATCGACCTCGAGATCGTAGTCGAGCTTCAGTCGAGGGGATTGCCGCCTGCTCTCGGGCGTCCCTCGCGTTCCGCCGTTTCCCGCCGAATCGTTCATCGCACCCTCCGCCAACCAAGCGTCAACCTCGGCGAACAGCATGATATGCGCGCCTCGCCGGCGACACAAGACCGAAAACGTCTGCGGCAACGCAGATTCGCGTTGTCAACGCAGGTGGGGTGCGGGTAACCTCTGCTGAAAGGAGGTGCCTTCCATGCGCTCTTCCGTCGTCGTCGTGCTCGCGTTGGCAACCGTCTCCGCCTGCTCCGGAGGATCTGACAGATCCGATGCCGGCGAACAGGACTTGAAACCCACGGACACGGTCGAAGAGATCTCGGCCGATCTGGCCGGCGACCTCCTGCCGGCCGATGTGCCGACGGACGTCCGTGTTCCGGTCCCCCCGAAGATCGTGCTCGACGACGGCCAGGGGAATCGCGTGGAGATCGTCCCCGAGCCGCTCGCAATCACCGGGTACGTCGGGGAGAAACCCGTCTGGGAGGGAACCGACACCCCGATTCTCCTCGGCTGCGTGGAGAAGGCCTCCTCGGACGTCCGCTACGACCCCGAGTTCATCGACGAAGACCTTCGCTGGGTTCCGCTGGCAGCGCCGGTGGCGTTCATGCCGGGACGGGACGCATCGTCGGCCTCTCTCCTGTTCGAGCCGGAGCCCGGCCGTTCCGTCCGCCTGGACGCGACGATCACCGCGACCGGGGTCTTCTCGTTCGACGTCGTGCCGGAAGAGCCGGCCGGAGAGGTGATGGTGCAGCTCCAGCTCGCATCGCCGGACCCCGCGGAGAACTTCTACGGGCTGGGGGAGAGCTTCGACAAGGTCGCACGCCGTGGGACTGTCCGGCACATGCACATCACACTCGATCTTACCCAGGAATCGGGCTACAACGAGGCTCATTTCCCGATTCCCCTCCTGGTCTCGACCCGCGGGTCGGGTACCTTTGTGGAGGACCGCCATCCAGGCCTGTTCGACGTCTGCAAGACCGACTCGGAACTCGTCTCGATCCGGTTCTCGAACGGCAGCCTCCGGTTCCACATCCTGCTGGCCGATACGCCGTTGCAGATCCGCGGACCCCACTCGGACGTGACCGGCCGGCCCGCTTTGCCGCCCCAATGGGCATTCGGCGTGGTCCAGTGGCGCAACGAGGTCTCCGGACAGGCCATGGTCATGGACGATGCAACCTCCATGCGTGAGAACGACCTTCCCTGCTCGGGCATCTGGGTGGACCGCCCCTTCGCAACTGCGCACGAGTCGTTCATCTTCGACCCGGGCAAGTACCCGGATTCCAAGCAGATGGTCAAGGACCTCAACGCGCTGGGATACCGTGTCGCCATCTGGTCCGCTCCGTACCTCAGCAAGGACGTGGGCGATGCATACGCCGAAGCCGAGGCCAACGGCTACTTCGTCGAGAGCCCCGACATCAACTTCGACAAGTTCGGCAAGCTGGTCGACTTCACCGACCCCGGACTGGTCAAGCTCTGGCAGAAGTTGCTGAAGAACGCCACCGACATCGGTATCGAGGGCTTCAAGCTGGACTACGGCGAAGACGTGATCTCCGGCTACATGGGGGTCAAGACGAAGTTCCATTTCTTCAACGGCGAAGGCTCCGAGACGATGCACCACTGGTACCACTACTTCTACCACAAGACCTACCGCGACGTGATCGAGGGGGATGCCTTCCTGCTCAACCGCGCAGGCTGCTACGGAGACCAGACCGTCACTTCGGTCTGCTGGCCCGGCGATCTCGACGTGGGGTTCTACTACCACGGCGAGGACGGCCACGTCGGCGGTCTCCCCGCTGCCATCATCGGCAACCAGACCCTGTCCGCCAGCGGGTATCCCTTCTTCGGGTCCGACACCGGCGGATACCGGCACGTCCGTCCCACCAAGGAGATCCTGCTGCGGTGGGTCGAGCACACGGCTCTCTCGCCCGTGCTCCAGTTCGGCGGGGCCCCGGTCAACTGCAACCCCTGGGATTTCACGGCCTACCCGTTCGACGAGGACGTGCCCGAAGGCTACGTCTCGCAGTTCGACCCCGAAACCGTCGAGATCTGGCGCAAGTTCGCCAGGCTCCACATCCGCCTGTTCCCGTATGTCTACACCTACGCCGTGGCCGCAAGCCTCACCGGGATTCCGCTGACCCGCCCGTTCGGACTGGTCCATCCCGAGATGAACCAGCACCCCGACTTCCAGTACTTCTATGGGGACGACTTCACCGTTGCGCCGGTGTACCGGGCGGGAAACGAAGTCACCGTCATCGTGCCGCCGGGAACCTGGATCGACTGGTTCACCGGCGAGCTGTACGAGGGGCCTGAGACCCTGTCGGTCGACGTTCCCCTCGACCGTCTCGTGCTTCTGGTCCGACAGGGGGCCATGGTCCCCATGCTCCGGGAGACGGTGGATACGCTCGCTCCCGCCACGGACGCCGATGTCGATTCCTTCCACGAGGATGCCGGAACGCTGGTCGTCCGCACCTATCCCGCCGGGCAGGGGGGAGTCTTCTCGACAGTTCTCGGACCGTCCGGCAAGATGCAGCACTTCGCAGACGAGGACTACTTCGAGCTGAGCTTCGAGCTCGAGGCGCCGTTCACCGGCATTCGCTTCGAGATCGACACGCTTCACCTGGCTGGCGGTGCTGCCGCGTCCGTCAAGGTCAAGGGCCCGCTCGGCAATGCCTACGTCGAGGCCCCGTCCCCGGAGGCGGTCACGTCGGGGCAGTGCGCGGGGTGCTGGTTCTTCGACTCGGAGGAGGGCCGGCTCCACGTGGCACCGGGAGCAACTGACGATCGCTTCACCTTCCACCCCGGGTACTGAGGGCCTGCGGCGGCCGAATGCAGCGACTTGTTTCTCCGCGGGCCCTGAGCCCGATCGTCCGCTCTGCTTGACGTGGGCCCTGAGTGGCGGCATGGCCGGCTTGCCAGACCGATTTGCGTGCTCCAATGTGCGGATTGTGGCCTTTTCCCAGCGTCGACCGATTCCTTCTTGACAGGATGCCAGGACCGGCCTAGATTCACTAAGTGCATGGTTTGATAGGTAGTGCGGGTATTCGCCAGGAATGGCAATTCGGGATAGTTCGCAGCGGGGGGCGGCGACGCGGATCAGAACCGGGAGGGAGAGGACATGCCGGAGAGAAAGAAGGCGGTAAAACTGAAAGAGGTCTTCACGACCTACGACGCAGCGAGGATCTGCAACGCGAACATCGCGTCGATCAAGAACTGGATCCAGAAGGGGCTGCTGCGGGCATTCCGCACTCCGGGAGGACACTACCGGATCAAGCGGCGGGATCTCGAGCTCTTCCTGAAGAAGTACAATATGCCTTACCCCTTCCAGGAGAAGGCGGAGAAACAGGTGTTCCTCGTCTCGCGGGATTCGACGCTGGCCTCGGAGGTGGAGAAGGGGCTTTCGGGGCACTTGGTCAAGAGCTGCGGCGATGTCCTGGAGGCCGCGTTGTGCGTTGGCCTGGACCGTCCCGACATCCTGGCGATCGACCTGGCCTCGGTGAGCGAGGGGCTTGGGCTCCTGGAGCTGCTGAGCGGCTGCGCCGATACCCGGAACATCCAGTTCATCCTGGTCGTTTCCAGCAAGTCGTCGCCGCCTGCGGTGGAGCTCCGCAAACGGTGGAATCTCGAGGATCTCGTGGATAGGAATCAGGGGTCCGCCGCCCTCGTCAAGTCTCTGGTTCGGCTGGTGTAGGCCGTCGACTCGGGGCCCTGCGGCCCTGCCGCTTGTGAATTCTCTCGTGCAATTGGTATGATGAGGCTGCTGCGAGCGGAGGAACGATTGGGCCGTGGCTGCCGATTCAACGTCGTGCTTCGAGTGACCGCTGTAGCGGCAGCATGTGCCGTTCTATCCGGTGCGGGCTGCGGCGGAAGTGCTGCCGGCAGCGGCCAGGGCCCCCCCGACCAGGCAGGGCCTGGCACCGACACGCCGCGGACGCCCCGCACCGACTGTTGGGGAGAAGCGAGCGGTGGGGATGGCTGCGCCCCTTTCCCACTGTCGGACGTCTCCGACTTGTCCGACCAGGCCGGGCCTGAGACCGACACGCCGTCGACGCCCTCCGCCGACTGTTGGGGGGAAGCGAGCGGTGGGGATGGCTGCGCCCCTTTCCCACTGTCGGACGTCTCCGACTTGTCCGACCAGGCCGGGCCTGAGACCGACACGCCGCCGAAGCCCTACACCGACTGTTGGGGGGAAGCGAGCGGTGGGGATGGCTGCGCCCCTTTCCCGCTGCCGGACCTGTCCGACCTGTCCGACGAGTCCGGCCTGCTTGACTGGGCCCGCTACCAGCCAGAGAAGCCGGACCCGCAGTGCAAGACCGACGGTGAGTGCCTGGCCTTCGACGACGGCGACCTCTGCAACGGCGTCCCGACCTGCCTTGCCGGCAAGTGCATGTTCGACCCCGGGACCATTGTGCAGTGCGTGGGGGACGGGACCCCATGTGCCGTGAAGGTGTGCCTTCCCGAGACCGGCACGTGCGCCGCGACTGCGGCGGAGGACGGGGCCGCCTGCTCGGATGGGAACCCGCTGACCCCGGTCGATCTCTGCGTCGCAGGGAAATGCGTGGGGACGGGCATCACCTCGTGCACGACGAATGGGCAGTGCAATGACCTGTATCCGTGCACGCTGGACCTGTGCATCGCAGGGAAGTGCCAGCATTCTCCGACGCCATGCCTCGGAGGCAAGCCGCAGGACTGCAAGATGGCGGTATGCACCATGACCGGCAAGTGCGTCGAGAAGCAGTATGCCGGAACGGACCTGGTGATCTTCTCGGAGGATTTCTTCGACGGCCTGGCCCAAGGGTGGACCTATCCGACGCCCGCTGTGCTCGGGAAGCTGGAGGACGGCCCGTCGGGCAAGCCGGGCCTGGCGCTGACGCTGGTACCCGGCGGAAGCGTTGCCGTGGCCTCCCCTCTTCTCATTGTTCCCCCGATGTCCCTGGTCGTCTCGATCGGATTCGAGA
>Ga0194127_10002283_pt1 | contig 26440 bp, 18 predicted proteins | sample TA2KigC100mmetaG_FD_148624 | JGI IMG/M metagenome (GOLD analysis project Ga0194127, IMG submission 148624) | Freshwater microbial communities from Lake Tanganyika, Tanzania - TA2015036 Kigoma Deep Cast 100m | ecosystem: Environmental > Aquatic > Freshwater > Lake | place: Tanzania: Lake...
CCCTCGGTGTAGGTCGACAGCGTCCCGCCCGGCCCGCACTGGCCCGGCATCCCCTGCGGGTCGGGGACGGCGCACAGCGTGTCGCCGACCTTGCGCAGCGCGCCAGGCGGCCCCGCGCGCCACACGTAGACCCGCTGGGAGTTGTTCCTCGGGTTCATGAAGACAACGGTCGAGCCGTCCTCGGACGGCGTGAAGTACCCGCCGTACATCGAGTGCGCGAGCGTATCCGGGGGCGGGAACGTCAGGATCAGGTCCATCCTCGCGAGGGTGTTCAGGTCCAGGCGGAACACCTGGAAGCAGGTCGCCGGCGGGCCCTCGTCCGCCTGGCAGTCGGGCTGCGGCCTGGTGAAGAACAGGAAGTCGCCCGCGAACGCGAGGTGCTTCACGCCGGTCAGCCCCTCGAACTTGTCCATGTTCACGGCCTGGTGGTCCGCGAGGAACCGCCCGAGCTTGATGGTCCTCGTCCCGTCCTTCGCCTCCGTCGCGGTCGCGACCGCGAGCCAGCGCATGTCCGGGTCCGTGAAGCAGCCGATGTCGCAGTTGAGCGGCGGGTCGAGCTTCTTCAGCGCCCTGTCCGTCAGCGAGAAGTCGTTCTCCGGGTCCGCGTCGCGCGGGTCCGCGAGCAGCAGGTCGTGGCGCCCGACCAGCTCGGGCTTCACCGGGCGGCCCGCGTAGCCGTAGATCACCCGGAAGTCCTCTCCGACCAGGACCGGCTGCTTCGGCGCGTCCGCGGGCGGCACGTCCGTCACCGCGTCGCCGTCGACCACGTCGTCCGGCGGGGCGAAGTCGGGTTCGCCGCCCCCGTTTCCGCCTCCCGAACAGGCGCACGCGACCGCGACCGCGATCGGCGCCGCCAGGTGACCGGGCTTCATGACCCTTACCCCCACGAGGCGTTTCAGATTAGCGGTCCGCGGTGGTACAGTCAAACTCCCGTGCGGGCAAGGACGGAGGTCCGGTGACGCTGACCCTGACGGAGCTGGAGGCGGTCACCGCGGAGGTCTCGGCCGCCGCGACCGGCGGGAAGATCCGCGGGCTCGCGGTCCCGGAGCCGTTCGTGGTCGTGCTCACGATCGAGGGGCCGTCCGGCCGCCGTCGCGTGCTGTTCTGCGCGCGGCCGGGCCTGGTCCGGATGCACCTGACGGAGATCCGCCTGGAGACGCCCCGTGATGCCGTGCCCGCCTTCGCGGAGCCCGCGCGCCGGGAGCTGCTCGGGGCCGCGATCGAGCGTGTGGCGAACCGCTACCACGACCGTGTCGTCGCCTTCGACCTGAACACGTTCGCCGGCCCGCGCACGCTGCTGTTCGAGGGGTCCGGCCACCATCCGAACCTCTACGTGCTCGGCGAGGACGGTCGGATCCTGCTGATGCTCGGGCCGTCGCACTCGCACCTGCGGAGGCTCGTTCCCGGGTCGCGCTACGAGCGCCCGCTCCCCCACCAGGAGGGGATCGAGGCGGTCCGGTTCCTTGGCGGGCTCGGGTCCGTCAGCGCCGACGTGGAGGCGTTCTACCGGGCCGAGGACGAGCGGGCGCGCCGCCGCCGGTACACGCCCGAGCCGGCTCCCCCGGGTCCGCCGCGCCGGGGACCCGCCCCTGCCCGACGCGGACCGCCCCGCAAGCCCCGTTGAATCCAGCAGGCTGCGACGCGCGTGCGCGGATCGAGCGCAAGCTGCCTCCGGGAGGAGGACCGCTTCGACCCCCTGCGGCAGGAGACGGGGAAGCTCGAGGCGCCCCGGGGGCGGTGCGCTTCGCCGGGATGGGGCCTCCCCGGAGGGATGTGTGAGGCGGCGCCGGGACCCGGCCGCTACGGCGCCAGGACCCACGTCTTGTTGAGGGTCCCGTGCTTCACGCTGGTCCGCTTGCGCGACCCGCGCGGCCCGTCGAGGTTGAAGAAGTAGGTCACGTCCAGGCCCTTCTTGCCGGGCCGGAGCTGGGCGGACGCGACCACGCCGAACAGGCCCTCGTACTGGCCGGTGAGCATCTTGATCCGCGTGCCCTTCGGCAGGACGGTCGCCGGGTCCACTGCCTGGCGCTCGCCGCCGCGGCGGCGGACCACCGTCGCCCGGCCGGCGGTCGCGATCTCCTGGAACGCCAGGAACGGCCGGAGAAGGTTGGCGAGCTGATGCCGCTCGATGATGTCGCGCATCGCCGCTTCCCCCGACTGCAGGCTGAGCACCGACATCAGGCTCTTGACGAGCTTCGCCTTGACCGCCTTGATCTCGGAAAGCCGCGCAACCTCCTTGGATACCTCGTGAAACTCCTTCAGAGCCGCCCGCAACTCGATGACGTAGAACTCCTCCTTGGGTCCTTCAAACATGCATCCCTCCTCGCGCGCGCCCGCACACGGACCCGTCGCTCCCGAGAACGTCCCGGAGGCGTGCCGGTCGGGTCCGCGTTCCAGTATACGGCGGTCCGGATCGCCCCGCAATCCCCCGTGGCGTGGACCTTCCCCGCCGGATGACGCCGGCGGGGCGAATCGCGCCTGATCCCGGGGCCTTTCGTGTCAGTATCCGTGTCCGTGTCCGTGCCCGTGTCCGCGCCCGATCCGGTGCCCCCGATCTTCGTGGAATCGTTGGCGTTGGTCCCTGTGACGCGGCATTGACCGGGGAAGGTCCACCCCGTGGTCCCTCACCCGTACCCGCTCCCCTGTCTCCTCGTCCTTGCGCATCCGAGGGGGCTGTCCTACGCTGATCGCGGCATTGGAGGAGGCGCGCAGATGGCGCGTGCGGACACACGGCTGATCCACGGGAAGCACAGGACCGAGAAGTGGGACTACGACCACCACGTCATCCCGCCCATCACGGCGTCGACCGCGTTCCGGCTCGACTCCGCCGACCGCGGGCAGCAGGGTTTCGTGGACTTCGCGAACCCGAAGGCCGCGGCCCGGGCGATGAACCCGATCTACATCTACGATCGGCTGGACGAACCCACGGTCGGCATGCTCGAGGACCTCGTGCGCGAGGCGGAAGGGGGTGAATGCGCCGTCGCCTTCGCGTGCGGGATGGCCGCGATCTCGGCGTCGCTGATGGTCACTGGCAGGGCCGGGAGCAACGTGGTTGCGCACCGGACCATGTACGGCTGCACCTTCAGCCTGATGTCGAACTGGATGCCGCGCTTCGGGCTCTCCGCGCGGTTCGTGGACGCGTCGGACCGCGGCGCGCTGCTCGCGGCGGTGGACGAGAAGACCCGGGCGGTCTACCTGGAGACGCCCGCCAACCCGACGATGGAGTGCCTGGACCTCGCCGCGATCCGCTCGACCCTTGCCGACGTGAACGCCCGGCGCGGGCCAAAGGACCAGGTCGTCGTGATCGTGGACAACACGTTCGCGACGCCGTGGGGGCAGCGCCCGCTCTCGCTCGGCGCGGACATCGTGGTTGCGAGCCTCACGAAGAACGTGGGTGGATTCGGTATCGACCTGGGCGGGATGGTCGTGGCGCCGGAGCGCTTCCTGAAGTCGTTCCGGGGATACCGGAAGGATTTCGGAGGGGTGCTGCCGCCCCACAGCGCCTGGAACTTCATGGTCTATGGCCTGCCGACCCTGCCGATCCGGCTCGCCCGGCAGATGGAGAGCGCGGCGAAGGTCTCGGCCTTCCTGGAGGCGCACCCGCGCGTCGCCCGCGTGTCCTGGCCGGGACTGGAGTCCTTCCCGTGGAAGGAGGTCGCGAAGCGGCAGCTCGTGGACCCGGAAGGCCGCTTCTGCCCGGGCTCGATGATCTACTTCGAGGTGGCCGGCGATCTGGACGAGTCGCGCGCCCGGTGCGCGCGCGTGGTGGACCACATCGCGGAGAACGCGTACAGCGTCACGCTCGCGGTCAGCCTCGGCATGACGAAAACGCTGATCGAGGCTCCGGGCCTGATGACCCATTCCGCGCTCGACGCCTGCACGCAGTCGGTCGCGGGCATCCACCCGGGCGGCATCCGGCTGTCCCTGGGCCTCGAGGCTGCGGACGACGTCATCGCGGACCTCGCGGCGGCTCTGGACCGTTGTTAGGGCCGGAGCAGGGACGGGGGCCGGGGGGGCTGCTCCGGGGGGCGGCCGGCCGCGGGGCTCCGCCCCACGGCCTGCCTTGCGTCCTCGCCGCCGGCAGGGGATCGGTGGCCCCGCAGGGTGCCGGCGGCTGCGGGCCCCCCTCCGCAGCCCCCACGGCCCCCGGGAACAGGAACAGGCGCCCCGAACATCCCCCCCATTGTCTGGATAAAGACCGGTAACCTGCTCGCGCTCCGCGCTCGCGGTTGCGCAGGACGGCGCCCTTGCAGGCGCGAGCGCGAAGCGCAAGCGTTTCACTGGTACCCACCAAACAGGGAGCGTTGCGCGGGGGGCTGGCCCCTGGGCTGCTCCGGGGGGCAGCCGGCCGCGGGGCTCTGCCCAGCGTCCTGCCTTGTGTCCTCGCCGCCGGCAGGAGATCGGGAACCCCGCAAGGTGCCGGCGGCTGCGGGCCCCCCTCCGCAGCCCCCCCGGCCCCCGGGAACAGGAACAGGCGCCCCGAACATCCCCCCCTTGTTTGGAGTAAGTCCAGTAACCTGCTCGCGCTCCGCGCTCGCGTCTGCGCAGGACGGCGTCCTGGGACAGGAACAGGCGCCCCGAACATCCCCCCCATTGTCTGGATAGAGACCGGTAGCCTGCTCGCGCTCCGCGCTCGCGGTTGCGCAGAACGGCGTCCCTGCAGGCGCGAGCGAGAAGCGCAAGCGTTTCACTGGTATTTGTCAAACAGGGAGTGTTGCGCGGGGGGCTGGCGCTTGGGGCCCGGGGGTGCCGCGGATGGAGACGCGGAGGCGCGCGCCGCCTTGCGGGGGCTTCCGATCTCCCGGCGCGCGCCGAGCCTTCAGGCGCGGCTCGGGGGCGGAGCACCCCGAGCCGACGCCGGCCCGGAGCGGCACCCCCGGGCCCCTCCCCTACGCCAAGACCTGGTGCACCGTCCGGGTCGGGAAGGCGAACCCAACGCCGGCCGCGTCGAGCGCAGCCTTCACCCGGACGAAGGCGGCGTTCCGGGCCTCCATGTGCGCCGTCAATTCCGCCGGAGTGAAGAACCAGCCTCGCACGACAATCGAGGAGTCTTCGAACGAGGTGATCATCGCACCCGGAGCCGGGTCCGCCAGCACGCCAGGGGTCTCCGCGAGCGTCCGCACCACCAGCGCCCGCGCCTCCTCCAGCCGCTCCGCCGACAGCGAATAGACGAGCCCGACATCGAACGCGATCCGGCGCCGCCCGCCCCGGGTCACGTTGCGGACCACCGTCTCCACGAACCTCGAGTTCGGCACCGATACGACCGCGCCGTCGTCCGCCCGCAACCGCACGCTGCGGACGCCGATCTCCTCGACGATGCCCGTGTGCGAATCGAACTCCACCCGGTCCCCGATCCGGAACGGCTTGTCCGTCAGGATCACCAGCCCGCCGAACACGTTCGCCAGCGTGTCCTTCGCCGCGAGCGCAACGGCGAGGCCGCCGATGCCCAGGCCCGCGACGAGCGACGTGATGTCGTAGCCGAGGTTCGAGACGACCAGGAGCAGGGCGATCGACCAGATCGCGACCGCCGCGGCCTTCCGGACCAGCACGACCAGGTGATCGTCCACCGGTCCGTCCGACCGCCGCCGCAGCCGGTCCAGGTACCGGGCCAGCATCACGCGCACCAGGCGGTGGGCCCCGAACGCGGCGATCAGCACCGCCGCGACCGCGCCCGCCTTGCGCACGATCGGCATGGCCGCGCCGAGCGCCAGGAAGTGGAGCGACGCGGTCGTCCCCACCAGGAGCGCGAGCAGGACGGCTGGGACGCGCATCTCCGGGATGAGCGTGTCGTCGAGCTCGGTCCGGGTGCGCGACGCGAGCCGCGGCAGGAGCGTCCGGAACAGCCGCGACACCAGCATGGCCAGCGCGACGGTCAGGGCCAGGCCGGCGCCGAACCACGCCAGCTCGGTCAGTCGGTCGATCTCGGTGGGGGGGATCTCCATCGCCCGGGTCACATCGGCTGGTAGATCCAGACCGTGAAGAAGTTGATGTCGCGGTCCAGCTTGATCGGCTTGATCTGGAGCCGCAGGACCGGCTCGGACACGAGGTCCGCCGGGATCACGTACGGCCAGTTGCGCCAGCGGAAGCGCATGTCGTTGCCCGGCGCGACGAGGTTCGGCGCCTTCTTGCCGTTGACCGTGACCTCGCACTCGTAGTCGCCGCGCACGTAGTCGATGCGAGCGATCACGACGACGTCGCGGTTCGGCTCGACGTTCATCACGTCGAACTGGCAGTAGCCGCCCTCGAAGTGGACGCCGACGTCCTCGACCACCACGCCGTCCGGGAACTTCAGCTTCTGGCGCGAGCGGTACCGGTCGCGGTCCTCGGCGATCGCGAACTTGTGCTTCTTCTCGGACGCCTCGTCGAAGATGTCGAGCACGTCCACGCGCTTGAAGTCGCGCCCCTCGTAGGACAGGACCTCGGTGAACTCCTCGCTGCGGACCTTGATCTTCTCCCAGATGACCTCGGACACCCCCTCGGGCTCGGCCTTCACCGCCACGCGCGGGCGCATGTACTGCGCGAACAGCGAGCGCAGCGCCTCGGTCGCGTTCCGCTGGGTGGTCAGCACGTCCGTCAGGAACTGGAGCGAGTAGCGCTGGTCAAGCTTCACGCTCTCGACGTTCCACTTGTAGGTCCCGAACTCCTTGGTCACGGACAGGTCCTGGAAGTCGCGCTCCACGTCGCCGATCATGCCGCGCTGGAGCATGATCATCTGCGTCAGGAGCTGGAAGATGTTGCGGAAGTCCACGTAGTTCGACACGAGCAGCATCTGGAAGGTGATGACCGCGTGCAGCACGTCGAGCGCGGTCGAGACCTTCAGCGCGTGCGCCATGTGCGAATAGACCGCCTGCTTCGCCGCGAGCAGCTCGGCCAGCTCGGCGCGCGTTTGCGGCTTCAGGAACGACCCGGCCACGCCCGCGACCGGCACGAAGCGCAGGTCGATCTCGTTCGGGCGCGGCGAGAACGGGTCCAGCGCGTCCTTGACCTGCTTGACGCCCTTGTCGAGCAGGATGCGCGCGAGCTCGACCTCCTGCGCGATGTCCGGCTCGCGCCCGATCACGTCCAGGCGCACGCCCTCCGCGATGCGCTTGTGGCCCTTGAACTGGAGGTTCTCCTTGTACGACACGAAGTCGGCCGGCTCCTCCTTGAACGAGAGGACCACATGGACCGTCTGCGGGAGCCGGAAGTCCGTCACGGTGATCGTCTTGATCACCGGCTCCGGCAGGAACAGGTCCCGCCCGCTGCCGTCCATCGCGTAGCCGGCCGCGACCTCGACGTTCATGTCGCCGCGGCCGCGCTGCCCGACGCGCAGGCCACCCAGGTAGTGCGGCACCACGCCCGGCGCGTGCAGCACCGTGTTGTGCAGCATGCGCTTCTGGACGTGGTACAGCTCGCCCTCGTTCCAGTCCTCCTCCGTGGTCAGGAACCCGCGGAAGAAGTTCAGGCGCTTGAAGGTCTTGGAAACGTCAGGCATTCTCGCCCTCCACATGCGCGGGTGGCGCCTCGGGCTCCCCTTCGCCGTTTTCGCCCTCGGGCCGGACCCCGACCACGGACGACACGCCGATCCGCATCATCCCCGCGGCCTCGGTCACGCCTTCCTCGTCCCGGAACTGGAGGAAGTAGTTCGAACTGGCGGGCTTCTCCGCCTCGATCACGCGGTGCAGCCGCACCAGCGTGTCGTCGTCGATCTCGTCGAAGCGCTTCGGGAGCCGGACGACGAACGTGTGGCTCATCGATATCTCGGGCAGGACCATCGTGTCCACGCCGATGGACGACGCGACGCCGATGCGGAACCCCTTGTACGGCCAGCGGTTCTCCTCGATGGAGCAGTCCATGTCCGTGAACAGCTTGACCATCCGCGCGAGCGCGACCGAGGTGCCGCGGACCCGGTAGAGCTGCGTCGCCTCGCGCAGGATCCTCCGCCGCCGCGCCTCCGGCATGCCCTCGTCGAACGAGATCGCGAACCAGGACGCGAGCCACGGCAGGAACTCGGGCGGCGTCGTGTACGGATTGAACATCTCGTGCAGGTTGTCGATCTTCCGCGTCACGCCGTCGAACACGTGCTGGAAGATCCACAGGTACTCGCGCAGGAACGTCCGGTCGTTCGGCGTGCGCGGGCGGAACACCCCCGGCAGGTAGCGGACGAGGCTCGGCTTCGACACGTGGAGGCGGACGTGCCCCTCGGTCTCGAGCAGCCCCCCCCGCGGCGGGTCCTGCGCCACGACGGTGCCGGTGGGATCGTAGGACTCCTGGAAGTGCACGCGCACGCCCGCGAAGCCGGCGGCCCTGACCACCTTCTCCGCGACCTCGATCCGGAGCCCGGTCAGCTCCGGCACCGGGGCCTTCCTGGCGCGCGCCACGCTCACAGGATCCTCTCGTGCGAACGCTCGATCACGTCGACCGACATCACGAACGGCAGCTCGTCGTCGCCGAGCCGGACGAAGTCGAGGTCCGTGCCCGCGTCGAGGTCCTTCATGTCGACGCGGTCCACGAAGTCCACGCCGCCGACCTCCTCGACCACGTGGTACACGTCGACCTTCGAGACCGGCCTCCCGAACGGCCACCCGCGCCGGTTCTTCCCGCCGCGCAGGGGGTGCAGGAACTCGCGGACCTTGCGGGTGATGTCGGCCTTGACCGCCTCGGCGCTGCCCGCGGGTTGCCGGATCACCGTCACCGAGATCGCGAGGTTCCGGTACTTCGGCCGGACCACGTGGACCACGGTCGAGACCAGCTTGTGCGCGTCCAGTTCCTGCTTCACGCGCCGCATCAGCTCGGTCGAGGGCATCGGCTTCGTCTGCTCGCCGTCGCCCGCCGCGTCCTCCGCGACCTTCGGCACGAGCACGACCGTGACCTCGCCCTCGCGGTCGCGGCAGGGGATGCAGCGCGCGCGGGCGACCGACGTGGACGCCTGCCTCGCGATCCACTCGAAGTCCTCGGCGGTCACCGCGCGGAACCGGCTGCGGAAGATGTGCGGGGCGCGCGCCTTGACCTCCTCGACCGTCTCCATGTCGGAGCCGCCGCCCGCGGGCATCAGGTTGGTGACGCCCTCGATGAAGGTCAGGGACTGCTTGAGCACGGCGAGGCTGCCCGCGGCCACGTTGCCGTCCATGCCGCCGCCGACCTGGAAGCGCGCGAGCCGGACGTTCCGGTCGCCCTTTGGGGGGATCATCCCGTGGATGCCGTCGCCGAAGCGGATCTCCCCGGAAACGATGTCCTTGACGTAGTGGCGGCCGCTCGGCGGCGACTCCCACAGGTCCTCGACCTCGTGCCACCGCACGCGCCAGCCTTCGCCGCCCGCGTCCTCGCGGAGCGCGTCGTCGCCCTCCTCGTCGCGGATCGCGAGCGCGTCGGCCTCGGTCGGCCGCTCTCGCTCGACCACGGCGATCTGCTGTCCCGGGAGGATCGGCCCGCGCGGCAGCTTGAACGACTGCGACGGCGTCCCCTGGGACGAGCCAACCACGGTCTCGCCGAACGTGGTCAGGTGGCTCGCGTACGCGGAGTTCAGCAGCGCGCGCCGGATGCGGGGCGGCTCCACGTACCCGCCCATCTCCAGGCGGGCGCGCAGGAAGTAGAGGTTCTCGCCGAAGCGCTTGCACTTGCGGAAGTCGACCGGCCCGACGAAGCGCACGAACCCGGAGTGCAGGAAGCCGCGCGTCTCGTCCTGCGGGAACAGGTTCTGCCAGGCGCGGCCGTTGAAGTACTCCCAGACCACCACGACCGGCGCGCCGCGCTCCGCCCCGGTGAACGGGTCGCGCACCCCGGACTCCTCGCGGAGCTGGAAGTAGATCGCGACCTCCTCGTTCGGGAACGAGTCGTCCAGGCCCAGGTACAGGGTCGGGCTCGCCTCGGCGACCGGCGACAGCGGCTGGAACGGCTTGTACTCGACCTGCGAGAGCTCGGAGAAGTCCGAGAACACGCCGTCGTTCTCCGCGAGCACGATGTCGAACGGGTGCTCGCGCTCCTCGAAGCGGACGGTCAGCTCGCGCACGATCGGCGGGCGGAGCGGCCGGTTCTCGCGGAAGACCCAGCGGTCGCCGTCCAGCTCGTACGTGCCCGGCACGCCGTAGTCGCCGGCCTCGACGCGGCAGCGCACCCACCACCCCTCGGTGCCGTTCACGTCGGCCCGGGACAGGTCGTCCGGGACCGTGAACGAAACCACGCCGCTGCGCGTCATGCAGGCCGTGGTGTCGACGAACGAGGCGCCCTCCGCGGTCTCGACCTTGCCCTCGGCGTGGTCGACGCGGCCGAGCAGGCGCCACTTCTTCGCCTTCGCGTTGTAGTACTCCCACCGGACGATCAGGCCCTGCGAGGCGTTCGGCCGGTCGCGGTCGTTCGTCTCGACCGCGACGTCCAGCCTGACGAGCGCGCCCTTGTGCGACAGCGCGCGGTCGGCCCGGATGTACAGCTCGGAGTCGGCGCGCGGCTCCTTGCCGAGCGGGTGGAAGCGGCGTCCCACGTCGCTCGCGATGAACAGGCCCTCGGTCGTGTGGGTGAGCAGCTGGTCGGGCAGCAGCCCCTCGCCGGTCACCTTGATCGCGCCCGCGATGGTGTCGACGACCGTGATCTCGGGGGACGACGGCACATCCACAAGCCGCGCCCGGACGAAATGCGACTTCACCTCGTTGACCGTGGCGGGCTCGATCGTGCGCGGGGCCGGCAGGACCACGCTCTCGGCGTCGCTCTCCATGTCGAGCGGCACGACCACGTTCCATCGCTGCCCGTCGAAGGTCTCCCAGTCGAGCAGGTCGAGCAGGTCGGACGCGTTCGGGTGGGGGCAGCGCAGGCGGACGCGCAGCGACGCGCCCTCGGTCAGGGCCTCCAGGCTCCTGCCGCCCCCGTAGAGGTAGCGCTCGGCCACGACCGACCCGGCGAACGGGTCGAAGCCGTCGGCGACCGCCGCCTCGACCGAGCGCGTGTGGTCCGAGAACGCCTTGCCGTACTGGGAGAAGCACTTCGCGATGCGGTTCCGGACGACGAGGCAGTCGTGCTCGGTCTCGAACGACTGGATGCGGCCGTCCGCGGACGGCTTGGTCGCGATCGGCGTGCCGCGCGGCACGTTGACGTGGTCGCCCTTGTCGGACATCTGGAAGGTCACGACCGCGCGCGCGGGCTGCGGGGGCTTCAGCCGGATGCCGAGCAGGTTCAGGAACGAGAGGTAGTTCTTGTCCGGCACCCGGTTCAGCCGGTACAGGACCATCTCGGTCATCCACGCGAACAGTTCGATCAGCGTGATGCCGGGGTCGGACGGGTTGTAGTTCGTCCATTCGGGGCAGTACTGCGGGATGAGCCGCACCGCCTCCTCGACGATGTCCTTGAAGGTCCGGTCGTCGAGCTTCGGGGTCGGGATCATAGGTCTTGCTCCCGTCGCAGGTAGAACGGGTACACCAGGTTGCGGATGCCGTTGGTGCGGCTGACCTTGTACGAGATGTCCACCAGCATCACGTTCTCGCGATCCGGATCCGGGTAGGCCGTGACGCGCACGTCCTCGATTCGCGGCTCCCACTTCACGAGCGCCTCGCGCACGTAGAAGCCGGCGAGCGCCGCGGTGCTCGCGTTGTTCGGATAGAAGACGAAGTCATGGATCTTGCAGCCGAACTCCGGCCGCATGACGCGCTCGCCCGGGGCCGTGCCGAGCACGATCCCGATCGAGTCCTCGATGTTCTGCTCGTATTCCGACAGGGCGACGTTCCCGCGGGCGTCGAGCCCGACGGGGAACTGGATGCCGCGACCGAGGAAGTTCTTCTTCATCCCTTCGCCATGCCCGAGCCCGCCGCCCGCCCTCGGGCCGCGGCGTTCATGCCGCCGCGGCCCGTCCCCGAATGAACGGGACGGGCGGGCGGCGGGGGACTGCCCCCCGTACCCGTCAAGCCATCATCCCCTCGAAGAACTTCCCGCACTTCAGGCACCGGACGCGGATCCTGATCTCGTCCACCTTGCACTCGAGGTCGCCGTCGCCGCAGTGCGGGCACTTGTGGCCTTCCGTGCGCCCGGCGAGGCACTCGTCCACGATGTCCTGGTACCGCGAGAACGCGTCGATGTCTTCGTCTTCATCGCGCTGCACGCCGGACCTCCCGAGATCGCCGGGGGCGATTATCGGCCAAGGGATCGCGGGCTGTCAATCAAGTGGGGTGCCCGGACCCCTCCTGGCGCGCCGGGCTTGCGCCGGGGCCACGTGGGGTCTCGCGACCCCGGGGCTCACATGTCCCCCAGATCCGCGGCGCCGCCGGGCGGGAGGAGCGCCTCCAGGACCCGGTTGACCACCGCGAGGTCGGCCCCGGCGGACCGGTACGCGGCCGCGACGCCGCCGACGGCCCGGAAGTGCGGGCGGCCGAGCGGGACCGGGGACAGCTCGACCTCCACGGTGCGGCCCAGGCACTCGGCCTCGACCGTCACGACGACGCGGCCCGCCACCCGCTCCTTGCGGCCGCGGAGGAAGCGCACGCCGGCGGCGTCCATGCGCGCGGCGAGCGCGGGGCCGGGCTCGAACGGGGCGACCGGCGGGGGCTCCGAAGGCGCCGCGAGCGCCGCCTCCGCCGCGGGCTCGGGCTCGGGCCGGGGTTCGGGAGCGGACGAGGCAGCCGGGGCCGCGATCGGGTCGTCCACGCCGGGCAGGTCGATCCAGCGGACGATCCGGTCCACGCCCAGGCCGGACAGGTCGCGAGGCGCCGCCCGGTTCGGGTGGTACGTCGCGGTGCCGAGCACGAGCACCGGCGCGCCCTGGACCGTCGAGACGCGGGCGGGGCACGCGTCGTGGCGGCACGCGTCGGCGAGGTGCCCGCCGCAGTAGCGCGAGACCGCGACCGGCACCCACGGCACCGAGAGCGCGACCGGCAGCGAGCCCCTCGGCAGCGGCTCGTACCCCTGGACCGGGTCGTCCAGCTCGGCGCGCGCGACGCCGTTCTCGCGCAGGAACGCCTGGTACCCGGGCGAGTGGAGCGACGTGGACCCCAGGAATTCCCGTGACTTGTCGCCAAACGCGGCCGGGTCCAGGCGCGGGTCGCGGACCGCGCGCGTCAGGATGCGGCCGTGTACCCTGACGAGGTCCTCGCGCGCCCGGAGCAGCTCGAACACGCCCCAGTCGTTGAACACGACCTCGGACCCGGGCGGCAGGCGCGGGAGCAGCCGCGCGACGCGCTCGACGCCGCGGTCCGTGCACGGCGGGGTGACGAGCGTGAAGGCGACGCCGCCGTCGCGGCACGCGGCGACCACCCGGTCGAGCAGCGCGGGGCCGGGCAGCGCGTGCTCGCACGCCTCCGCGCCGAAGCAGACGCGGTCCGCGCGGTCGGGGTCGTCCGGGTCGATCGCGGCCCCCACGGTCTCCATGACCCGTTCCGGGTCCGCACGCGAATACACGAACACCGCGCGTTCCATCGGCTCGCCTCCGGGCGCATGGTAGCACTCGCCGAGGCAGTCACGGCCGGTCGCCGCGCGCCTGCGGTCGCGGCAGCCCGCCTCGAACGCGTCGCGGTCCGGGGCGGCGGCGAGCGCGTCGAGCGCGGCCCGGACGAGCGCCACGTCGGCGAGGATCCGCGCGACGGGCAGGTCGCGGCCGACCACCTTGACCGCGCGGAGGCCCGGGATCCGGGCGAGGTCGAACAGCGCGCACACCCCGCACGCGTCCCGGATCAGGCGGGGGCTGCACCCGTCCGCGATCCGGCGGCACGCGCCGGGGCCGCCGCCCGCGCCGTCGAGCGACTGGTGGAGGTAGCCGCAGTAGCCCTCGTGGTGGGCGCAGCGGCTGTTCATCACGAACGCCTCGAGGCGCACGTCCGGGTTCGCGGCGGCGATGCGCGCGACCTCGTCCGGCAGCAGGTGGCGCGGCGCGATCACGCCACCCGCGCCGAGCGAGGCGAGGAAGCGCACCGAGCCGGAGTTGCCCGCCTCCAGGCAGACGCTCGCGTGGATGCCCGCGGGGGGGAAGACGCGGGCCGCCATCCGGAGCGTCGCGACGCTGCCGACGATCACGCCGTCCGCGCCGAGGTCGCGCACGAGGCGGACCTGCTCGGCGATCCAGGGCTCGCGGGCCGCCGGGTGGAATCGCTCGTTCAGCGTCACGAAGACCGGGCAGCCGCGGGCGTGGGCGCGCGCGACCGCGTCCGCGAGCGCCTCCGGGGACGTGAAGTTCGCGGGGTCGTCGGGGCGGCGGTTCGAGATCGCCGCCTCGACGCCGTCCGCGCCGGCGCGCACGAGGCCGCAGTAGAACGAGCCCGCGCCCGCGTCCGCGAGCGGCGCGACGTCGTCTGCGGACCGGAGCGGAGTGTCGATCGCGATCACGGGGAGCAGCGTACCAAGGCGGGCGGGGCGCGTCCACCTGGGTGGGGCGCGGCGCGCGCCGAAGGCTACGAACTCGACGCCATGACCGTCATTGATTTCAGCGTAGGAATGTAGTTCGCGTCGTCGGTCAGGAGCTGGACCTCGACCTCGAGCACGGCCCCGGTCGCCTGGAGCGAGAGCGGGAAGGTCGCGGGCGGGAACGGTCCGAACGGGCCGACCCAGGTCTGGTCGCCGAGCTCCGACGCGGCCGCGGCGGTCCGGTAGCGCACCTTCAGGTAGGTCTTGCCGGCGCCGGGCAGGTCCGCGGCCACGAAGAGCTGGGTCCAGATGGTGTCCGCGTTCGGCCAGCCGGTGAAGACCTGCCGGTAGTAGCCGGACGGGGCGGTGATGGACTTGGCCGCGTAGCCGGTCATGTCGCTGTAGGTGTAAGGGTTCGAGCCGACCGGGTACGTGTTGACGACCGTCCTGGTCGCGGCGTCGATCTTCGTCGCGTTCGACGTCTGGTTGTTGACGCTCCAGAGGTTGCCGTCGGCGTCCACGGCCACGCCGACCGGGCAGCCGGAGAACCCGAGGTCGATGTGGGACTCGGCCGTCTCGGTCTTCGCATCGACCACGCCGATGTAGCGCTTCTGGTCGCTCCCGCAGTCGGCCACGTAGACCTTGCTGCCCGTGATCGTCCCGGCCGCGTTCCGGATCACGCTGACCGCGACCCCGCGCGGCCAGGTCGGCGACAGGTTGACGCACTTGAATTCCTGCTCGGCCGCCTTGAACCGGCAGACCGCGCGGCCCTCGTAGCTCGCGACCCACACCTTGCCGAAGGGGTCCACCGCGATCCCGTACGGGCAGCCCGTGGGCAGGCTCCAGGAGCCAAGCTCGCCCGTGAGCGGGCTGACCTTGGCGATCCGGCACGGATCGCGCGACGCCACCCAGATCGAGCCGTCCTGGTCGATCGCGATCCCGTAGGGCCGCACGCTGATGTCCCACTTGGCGAGCACGTTGCCGTCCGCGCCCTTGAGCTTCAGGATGCGGCGCGAGTTCCAGAACCCGATCCAGATGTTGTTGTCCTTGTCCACGCCCGCCGACCGCGCGCACCCGTTCCCCGAGCTGGGGCAGCCGGACGAGGCCGGGCCGTCGGGCTGGACGTTCCAGAGCACGCACTCGTCGTTCGAGACGCGCTCGGAGGGCGCGATGCGGCAGTCGCCGTTCGTGTCGCGCGAGGTCTGGATGACGCCGTCGCCGTTCCGGTCGATGCAGTCCTGCTCGAAGATCGCGACCTTGGCGACGCGGCCGTCGCCGCGGCAGGCGATGATGCCGTTGCCGTTCAGGTCGACCGCGGTGCGCGACGGGTCGTTGCAGACGGAGTAGCGCGCGACCTCGCAGCCGGTCTTGGTGTTCAGCTTCGACACAGTGCCGTCCGGCGAGTTCGCGATCCAGATGAAGGGGAACTCGAGCTTGGAGGAGGTGAGGGAGAGGTTTCCAGAGGCGTCGCGGGAGACGCCCTGGGAGTTGTCGGGGGTCGGGTCGAAGGGTGTCTTGGCACCCGCGCCCGCGTCGAGGATGCAGGAGGTGGAACATCCTCCGCACGGGGATGCGACGCCCTCGTCGATGCCGCCGTCGCAGTCGTCGTCCTTTCCGTTGCAGACCTCGGCGCCGTCCGGGTTGACGGCCGCGTCGATGTCGTTGCAGTCGCCCGCCCAGTCCGCGGTCCAGTAGGAGAGGGTGTCGGGCGCGCAGAGGCATCGCGGTCCCGCGAGGGTGGAGCCCCAACCGTCCTGGTCGACGTCCTTGAAGAAGGGGATGCACCCCTGCGCGCCCTCCTCGTCCGCGGCGCCGGAGCAGTCGTCGTCGATGCCGTTGCCGCAGGTCTCGGTGCCGTCGGGGTTGACGTCGGGGGCGAGGTCGGCGCAGTCCCCCGGCCTGGACGCGCGGTAGAAGCCGGTATCGGCGCAGAGGCATCGGCTGACGGAGGTACCCCAGCCGTCGCCGTCCTCGTCGTAGTAGCGGACCACGCACCCGATGGAGTCGGGCGGGTCGGCGATGCCGTTGCAATCCTCGTCCTTGCCGTCGCAGCGCTCCGGTGCGCGGTGGTGGACCGCGGGGTTGTACGGCTCGCAGTCCGTGTCGTTCGGGTCGTTGTCGCCGTCGATGTCGGGGTCGCACGCGTCGCCGGCGCCGTCGCCGTCGAGGTCCGCCTGGGCGGGGTCGGCGGCGAGCGGGCAGAGGTCGCAGGCGGGGGCGCAGTCGCCGCAGCCCCATGCCGGGTTGAGCACGCCGTCGCCGTCGGCGTCGCAGTCGCAGGCGTCGCCGGCCATGTCGCCGTCTGCGTCGGCCTGGCCCGGGTTGTGGGTCCATGCGCAGTTGTCGTCGCCGTTGCCGACGCCGTCGCCGTCCCAGTCGTCCTCGCAGGCGTCGCCGACGGAGTTGTGGTTGAAGTCCGCCTGATCGGGGTTGGCCTTGCCCGGGCAGTTGTCCGCGGGCTCGGGCTTCGGGCACCCGGGGGCGGCGTTGGCGATCCCGTCGCCGTCGCGGTCGCAGTCGCAGGCGTCGCCGGTGCCGTCGAGGTCCATGTCCTCCTGGCCAGGGTTCGCGAGGCCCTTGCAGTTGTCGGCCGCGTCGTCGGCGCCGTCGCCGTCCGCGTCCGGGTCGCATGCGTCGCCCAGGCCGTCCTTGTCCGCGTCCTTCTGGTCCGGGTTCTGGAGGACGAGGCAGTTGTCCTTCGCATTCGCGACCTTGTCGCCGTCGATGTCGTCGTCGCAGGCGTCGCCGAGGGTGTCCGAGTCGAGGTCCTCCTGGCCCGGGTTGGCGACGAGCGGGCAGTTGTCGTCCTGGTCGTCGATGCCGTCGCCGTCGCGGTCCGGGACGGAGGCGTCGCCGGGGTCGGCGGAGTCGAGGTCCTTCTGGTCCTTGTTGGCGGACTTCGGGCAGTTGTCCGCGCCGTCCACGATGCCGTCGTCGTCGTCGTCCGGGTCGCAGGCGTCGCCGTCGCCGTCGGAGTCGAAGTCCTCCTGTCCCGCGTTCGGCTTCGTGGGGCAGTTGTCGTCGGCGTTCTCGACGCCGTCGCCGTCGAGGTCGGCGTCGACGCAGTCGGCGATGCCGTCCTGGTCGAGGTCCGGGGCGCCCGCGTCGGTCTTGCCGTCGCAGTTGTCGTCGATGCCGTTGCAGACCTCGGGGCTCGGGTAGGAACCCTCGCAGATGACCTGCCCGCCGACGCAGGACGGCTTGCCCTTGCAGGTGCCGTAGGGGTTGGTGAGGTCGCACGGGGCGAGGGAGACGGCCTCGTCCGTGGAGCCGTTGCAGTTGTCGTCCTCGTCGTTGCAGGTCTCGGCCTTCGGCGTCCTGCCCTCGCAGGCGGTGGGCCCGTCCTCGGCGCAGCGGAAGGTGCCCCTGCACGTGCCGAACGGGTTGGCGATGTCGCAGGCGCCGAGCGCGCCCGAGGCCCTGGCCGCGGCGGTGCACTCGCACTCCCCGCCGGAGGGGATGCAGACGCCGGCCGGGAGACGGGTGCCGACGTCCTTGCAGTCGAACCCGTTCGGGCAGGCGCCTTCCTGGGCGCACTCGCGGACGCACCATCCCATGCCGCCGAGGGAGACGCAATCCATGCGGACCGGCGCGAAAGCGGATTCGCAGTCGGAGGCCTCGTCGCAGGGCCTGCACGTGCGCGGCGCCTGGTGGACGCAGGCATAGACCACGTCCGGGTAGGTGGCGACCTGGACGCACTCGTAGCCCGGGTCGCAGGCGGAGGTCGTGGTGCAGGTCCAGGCGCACTCCTTCCCGTCCGGGGTCTCGATGCACCACCCGCTCGGGCACTCGGCGTTGTCCTGGCACGGCCACTTCGCGGGCCCGACCGTCTCGGCCTCCGCGGGCGCGTCCTCGCGTGCGTCCTCGTCCGCCGCGTCCTCCGCGGCCGGGTCCGCGACCCCGACGTCCTCACCCCCGAACGCCTCCGGCGCGTCCGCCGCGCCGCCCTTGTCCTCCCCCGCGTCGCGATTGAGCGGCGTGGTCCCGCCCCCGCCGCAACCCGAAGCGACGAAAGCGGAAATCACCACGACGAAGGCTGCTGCGCGCATGACCCACCTCGGACGTGCAGGGCAAGCTATTCTAGGCTCGGTGGGAGTACGACGGCAAGGGCTTGCGCCTGCGCGCGCCCGGTGGTACGACCCCGCGTCCTCGCCGGGATCCCTGGATGGCGTCCGCAGGCGGCATCGGTCGCGGGTTCGTGCTCATCACGGGCGCCAAGGTCTGGTTCCTCGCGACCGCGACCCTGACCTCGCTGCTGTTCCCCCGGCTCTTCGGGGACCCCGTGGCGTTCGGCCGCTTCCGCGTGGTCTCGGGCGTGCTCAACGTGGTCGCGATGGTCGTGATCACGGCCACAGTGCAGGCCGCAGCGAGGCTTGCGAGCGAGGCGGGGGCGGACCTTCGCGCGGTCCGGTCGGCGGGCGGTCGCGTCCAGGCCGCGCTGTTCGGCACGGTCTTCCTGGGGGTCTTCGCGTTCGCGGGTCCGATCGCGGGGGGCCTCCTGTCCGACCCCGCGCTCGAGGCCCCCCTCCGGGTCGCCTCGCTCGTGATCGCGGCCTACGCGTGGTACGCGCTGCTCGTCGGGATCCTGAACGGGGACAGGCGCTTCGCGGCCCAGGCCGCGCTCGACGCGGCCTTCTCCACGCTGAAGACGGGGCTGATGATCGCGGCGGTCGTGCTGACCGCGTCGGCGACCTGGGCGTTCGCGGGTTTCGCCGCGGCCGCCTTCCTGGTGCTCGCGATCGCGATCGCGGCCACGCGCCTGCCCGGGAGCCGGGCCGCCGCGCCTCCCGGTCTCGCGCGCCGCTACGCCGGCTACCTCCTGCCGCTCGCGGGCTACGCGCTCGTCCTGAACCTGCTCCTCCAGGCGGACGTGGTCGCGGTCAAGGCCGCCCTGGGCGCGGGCGACGGCGCCGGCATCGCCGCCGGAGCCGCCGCCGGAGCCGCCGCCGGAGCCGCGGGCGCCGTCGCCGACGCGGCCTCGTTCGCCGCGGGCGTCTATGGAGCCGCGAGGAACGCGGCGCTACTCCCGTACCAGGTGGTGATCGCGCTCACCTTCGTGGTGTTCCCGCTCGTGTCGCGGTCGTCCAGCGAGGGCGATCACGCCGCCGCCGCGACGGCCGCCGCCGGGGCGACCCGGCTCGCCGCGGTCCTGTCCGGGGCCGCGGTGGCGGCGCTCGGCGCGGCGCCTGGGGACGTGCTGCAGCTCCTCTTCGGCCCGGCCTACGCGCCGGCCGGCCCGGCCCTGGTCCCGCTGCTCGCGGCCAGCGCCCTGACCGCGCTGATGTACGTCGGGAACGCGGTGCTCGCGTCCGCCGGGCGTCCCGCCGCGTCGCTGGTCGGCGCCGCCGCGGCCGCCGCGGTGCAGATCTCGGCGCTCGCGTGGCTGCTGCCGGGACCGGGCGCCGCGGAGGCCACGTACGTCCCGGCGGCGATCGCGACCATGCTCGGGACCGCGGTCGGCGCGTCCGCGACGCTGTACATGCTCCGCCGGGTCGCGCCCGCCGCGTCGTGGGCCTGGACCGTCGTCGCCTCGGGCGGGGCCGCCGCCGCCGGGGTCGCGGCCGCGCGCCTGCTCGCCGGCGTCCTCCCCTGGCCCGCGGCCTGCGTCGCGGCGGTCGCGGTCTTCGCGGCCGTGCTCGCGGCGGTGCGGGGCGTGGTGGCGGCGGACCTCGCCCGGATCCGGCGGGCGTTCGGCCGCGGCGCCAAGGAGGCCCCATGACCATCCGCCTGTCCCGCGCCACGCTCCGGCCCTTCGTCGCGGCCGATGCCCCTGCCGTCGCACGGCGCGCGAACAACGAGAACGTCGCGCGCGGGCTCCGGGACGGATTCCCTCACCCGTACACGGAGGCCGATGCCCGGGCGTTCATCGCCAAGGTCGCGGCCGAGACGCGCGGGGCGGTCCTGTGCATCGAGGTGGACGGCGAGGTCGCGGGCGGCGTCGGGGTCCACCCGGACCAGGACGTCCGGCTGACCGCCGAGGTCGGCTACTGGATCGCCGAGCCGTACCGGGGGCGGGGCCATCGCTCGGGACGCCATCGCTCTTCGGACGGGTGCCCCGGGACTTGACGGAACGGCCCATCATATATAGGATCTGTACAGGTCTCGGAGGCAGGCGCCGTGAGCCAGTTCAACCTCCAGCTCTCCCCCGACTTCGAGCGGACGCTGGCGCGGCTCGTCGCGGCCCGCCGGTTCCGCAGCAAGTCCGAAGCGGTCCGGGTCGCGGTCCGCGAGACGCTCGACCGGGCGCTCGGCAGCCGCGACCGTGCCGACTTCGGGCAGCTCCGGGGACTTGCCGCCGGCGGCCGGCCGGCCGCATCGCGACGGTTCCGGTCGGACGACGACCTCTGGAGGTGACGCCGTGGTCCTGGACACGTCGGCGCTGCTCGCCGTCCTGTTCGACGAGCCCCACGCGGACTGGGTCGTGGATTTCCCCTGAACCTCGGGGATTGCTTCGCATACGCGCTGGCCGTGGCGGAGGACTGCCCCATCCTGGCGCTGGACGGCGACTTCCGCAAGACCGGGTGGCGCGTGGTGTCGCCCGACAGGGCCGCTACCGGCACGTGACGCCGGGCATCGTGCCGGCGGGGGCGTCGGACCGGAGCGCCAGGAAGTACGCGCGGTTCCACGTGTCGGCCGCGGCCTCCAGCAGCAGGGCGCAGCGTCCCGCGGCCTCGTCCGGCGCGGCGTAGCCGGTCGCTGCGGCGAGCGCGGCAAGCGAGGAGATCCGCAGGTACCCTGCGTTGACGTCCACGAGCGTGCGCCACGCCCCTGGCGCGACCGACCCGTCCTCCCACAGGCTGCGACCCACGTCGGCCCAGCCGCGCGACTGCTCCACGATGCCGGCGACCTCGCGCCAGCGGTCGCCGTCGGGGCCCGCGGGCGGGGCGGCGAGACGCGGGAGCGCGGCGCGGAAGCGGTCGTGCGCCGCGACCGGCGTGCCCGCCGCGCCGCAGTCGAGCCAGCCGGCGCACGGCGGCGCGAACGGCGGCGCGCTTCACGGGTACTCCACCTCGACGAGGAACAGCCCCCGGGGCGGCGCGGTCTGGCCGCCCTGTCTCCGGTCGCGGGACTCGAGCAGCTCGCGGACCCACCCCGGCGGCCGGCGGCCGATGCCGACCGCGACGAGCGTGCCCGCGACGATGCGGACCATGTTGCGCAGGAACCCGTCGCCGCTCACCTCGATCTCCAGGATCCGCCCGCCGGGCGGCTCGGCCCATCGCGCCGACACCGAGCGGATCGTCCGGACCGGCGACGCCGCGTCGCAGCCCGCGGCGCGGAACGCGGAGAAGTCGTGCTCGCCCAAGAGGTGCGCCGCGCCGGCCCGCAGGGCATCGATGTCGATCGGCACCGGCACGTGCCACGACGTGCGTCGCTCGATCGGCTGCATCACGCGCCCGTTCTGGACCCGGTAGCGGTACGTCTTCCCGCGGGCCGAGAAGCGCGCGTGGAAGTCGTCCGGCACGTCCTCCGCCGACATCACCCTCAGGTCGTGCGCGAGGATCGAGTTCAGTCCCAGCACGAACGCCTTGAGCGGCAGGGTGGTATCGAGCCTGAAGCTGACCGGCATGGCGAGCGCGTGGACGCCCGCGTCGGTGCGTGACGACGAGTGGAGCACCACGTCCCGTCCGGTCAGCTCGCGCAGCGCCGCGGCGAGGTCCCCCTGCACGGTCCGGTCGGAGGCCTGCATCTGCCACCCGCAGAAGTCGGTGCCTTCGAACTGGAGGATCAACCGGATGTTGCGCATCCCCATGTCCGTACCCGTGCCCGTGCCCGCCCCGCCCCCCGCGCGCCCTCGGGCCGCGGGCGTTCGGGCCGCCCGCGGCCCGCCCGGAATCGAATGGGACGGGCGCGCCGGGGGGCGGGCCCGGCCACCCATCACGTGTACCCGATCTTCCGCTCGACGTACCACTCGAGCCCGAGCACCAGCACCAGGATCAGGAAGACCGCCGGGTGGTTCCAGATCGGGTCCTCCGAGTGCACGCCCACGGTCGCCACGACCTCCGGGCGCAGCGGGAGCGCGTCGGGCGCGGCGTCCGCCATCTGCACGACGCGGCCGCCCGTCAGCTCCGCGAGCGCGGCCAGGCGCGGCGCCCCGGGCAGGATCTGCGTCGCCTCCTCGTCCGACGGCCCGACCAGGAACACGTCCGACGCCTCGACACGCGCGTCGCCGATCACGCCGGACGCCGTGGCCCTCCACACCCCCGGCCCGCCCGCCGCGAACCGCTCCGGGACCCCGGTCGCGACGTCGGCCGCGGGCCCCGCCGCCTCGAACCGGTCCGGCCCGGTGCGGCGCTCCAGGAGCAGCTGGATGCCGCCCACGCCCTGCGGCGCGGTCACGTTCACCATCTGCTCCCTGCCCGGTCCGAGGCGCGGTCGGGCCGCGGCCACGCGGATCGGCGACGCGGCCGGGTCGCGCGTCAGGTAGGCGAGCATCCCGTCGAGGACCCGCCGGTACAGGTCGTCGAAGGTCGCATCGAACGACCATCGCCACAGCGCGTCCGTCAGGATCGCCCCCGTCCGTCCGAGACCGGACTGCGACACGACGACGACGGGGTGCCTCGGCCCCGACGGGTCCGCCGCGGCCCGCAGCAGCACGGTCGCGCCGGGCCTCGTTGCGCCGACCACGTTCACGGCCGCGAGCGGGGGCGCGTGCGCGACCCGTTGCGACCAGGCCGGGTCGGCCGCGATCGGGTGCCGGGCGGCCTCGGGGGGGACCTCGACCTCGAGCCGCGCCTCGACCATCCCGTGCGCGGCGTTTCGCGGGGCCGTCACCGGCAGCACGGGGTCGAGCACCGACGGCCACGGCCCGCGCGCCCCGAGGGAGTACGAGCCGCCGATCACCAGCAGGGCGCCGCCGCCGTGGACGTACGAGGCGAGGCTCGCAGCGTAGCGGTCGCGGTTGATCTCCGGCAGGTCGTGGTCCTGGAGGATGACGACATCGAACCCTTCGGTCTGCTTGCCGAATATCTCCTCGGCCGGGAACGGGATCAGCGTGGTCTCGTCGTCCGACGACAGGACCGCCGCGTCCGGCGCGCGGAGCGTGTGGAACGACACCAGCTCCACGTCGCGCCGGCGCCGGAGGTACTCGCGCAGGAACCGCTGATCCCAGCTCGGGTGCCCCGCGGCGTGCAGGACGCGGAGCCGGTCCCGGACCACGTCAACGACCACCAGGCGCGTGTTGTTCAGCACCGCGATCTCGTCCGGCAGCGGCGACACAGAGACCTCGAGGACGCGGCGGCCGGGCCCGCGAGGCAGGAACGCGAGCGTGGCCGTTGCGCCCTGGACCGTGTCCGCGACCGGGACCTCCACGCGGTCGAGCACGGTCCCGGCCTCGGACAGGGTGACGGTCAGCCTGCCGCCCGTGTCCCCGGGCGGGTCCGAGACGGGGTCGTATCCGACCGAGCGCAGCTCGCACCGGACCTCCGCGACGTTGCGGTCGAGCACGTACCCGAGGCCGTCCGCCCGGTGAAGCGCGACGTCCCGGACCTTCTCCGGGGCGGACGTCATGAGCGCGTGAACCGGGCCGGGCAGGCCCTGTAGCGCCTCCCTCCTGGCCGGCGGCACGCGCGCTGGGCCGACCGAGGCGAGGTCATCGCCGTGGTCGATGCCGTCCGTCAGCACGAGCACCCCCCCGACGTCGCTCCGTTCCAGCCCGGTCGCGGCCAGGCGTATGGCCGAGACGAGGTCGGTCGAGCCGCCGGCGGACGGCAGCGGCTCCGCGAGCGCCTCCCTCGTCACCTCGCGGACGCCGTCCGAGAACGCGAGGTAGCGGACGTCGTGGTCGCGCTCGAGCGCGTCGAGCCAGCCCGACCGGGCCTTGACGAACCGGGCGACCTCCTCGGCCCGCGTCACGCCGCCCGCGGCCATCACCCCCATGCTGGCGGACTCGTCGGCGAGCACGAGCACGACGGAGGGCCGGCGGACCACCTCCTCGCGCCGGATCGCGGGCTGCAGGAACGCGCCGAGGACGCCAGCGACCGCGACCAGCCGGAGCCCGGCCAGGACCATCTGGTCGCGCCGGCCGAGCGCGCCCTTCACGCGCCACACATAGACGGCGAGGCCTGCCGCCGCGAGGGTCGCGACGAGCGCGATCGCGGTCGCCGAGTGGCCCAGGATGTGGAGGCGCGTCTCCATGCCGGGCAGGGCGGGCCGGGTGGGGCCGCCCTACAAGTCCTCCTTCCGGAGCTTCCGCTTGCGCAGGAGGTAGTCGGTGTGCGCCTGCTCGTCCTTGTAGTCGAGCAGCAGCGCGTACATCACCGCGTTCACCCCGAGCCGGATCGCGCCCTCGCGCTGCACCGGCCCGCCGGGCACCGCCTCGAACTCCCAGTTCCCGAACCCGTCGCGCGACCAGGCGCCCGCCAGGTCGTTCTGCGAGTAGAGCAGGCACAGGCGGTCCTCAAGGAACACCCCGTCGAGCGCGTTCCGGTGCGCCCGGCGGCCCGCGACGGACGCCAGCTTGTAGAACGCCCGCATCAGGACGTGGCCGTCCGGGACCTCGCGCAGCGCGGACCCCGGGAGCACGCGGCGAAGCTGGGCCCGGACCTGCCGGTCGAACGCCCCGAGCGCGGCGCCGTCGCCCGCGTTGTCCACGAGCACGAACCCGCCGATCTCCAGGAACGTCCGGAGGTTGGCCTGCTCCAGCTGGGAGAGGTCCGGAAAGGCGCCGTCGCCGACCCAGAGCAGGAAGGGGTGGTCGAACACGGCCCGTGACGAGAGCGGCACGACGACGCGGTCGAGCTTCACGTCCACGGCGGTCCGGAAGCGGACCTCCTGGCCGAGCACGAAGGCGGCGTTCGGGCGCGCGGGGGGGAGGTCGCTCGTCGTGACCTGAGCCACGCGAAAGCGGTTGAAGTCGGAGGCCCGGGCCACGCCCGGCGCCGCGGCGAGCGCGAGCCCGAGGCCGAGGCGCCTCAGGAACTCGCGCCGGCCCGGGTCCGCCGGGTCCGCGCCCGTCACAGCCTCTCGATCCCCACGTCGTACCACCCCGACTCCCCATCCGGCTCGACGACCAGCCAGTATGTCCCGTTCTCCTTGGCCAGGTGGAACACCTCCTCGCCGAACGACGTCGGCTGGCCGAGCGCGACCTCCACCTTGTCCGGGCCGAGCAGGATGCCGCGCGGGAACGCGCTCCCCGCGAGCAGCCAGGCCGAGAACGACTCCCACTCCGCCAGCCGGAACGAGAACACGTCCCGGTCGCCGTCGCACAGGGTCAGGTGCGTGGTGTAGCCGTTCGCGAGCGCAAGCGACTCGTCCGGCGAGTCGTTCGGCTCCAGCCGGTCCGGGCGGCACTCGCCTGCGGGGTCGGTCGCGCCGAACGAGAGCGCGTACGGGACGGCCTCGTCACCCGCGGCCGGCCCGATCCGGATGACGTAGTCCCCCGGCCCCGGCACCTCGACCTCGGCGGTCCGCGCGCCCTCGGCCGTGGCGCCGGTCGCGATCGCGCCGCCGTCCGGGTCGAGGATCGCGAGCAGCGGGACGTCGCCCTCGGCAGCCACGGTCGCGAGCAGGGTCTCGCCCCCGTTCAGGCCGACGCGCACGTGGTCGGTGGTGCCCGGGCAGAGCTTCAGGCGGTCCCACGTCCCCTCGGGCACGACCGCGGCCTCCCCTGGCGTCGCGTTCGGGGCCAGCAGGTCCTCGGTGCACAGGTCGGACAGGTCGGACACGGCCACATCGAGCGCGTAGGGCGCGGACCCGAGGCCGACCGCCGAGACCGTCACGACGTGCGCGAACCCGCCGGCGTACTCGACGGTCACCTGCTCCGGGCCGACGCTCCCGGCCGACTCGACGACGTTGCCGAAAGCGTCGTCCGCGCGGAGGTCCAGGTCCGCGAGGGCCGGGTCGAAGGTCAGCGTGAGCCGCGCCGCCTCGCCCGGCCGGAGCTCAAGCAGGTACGTGTCGATCTCGGTCGGGCAGACCTCGCCCTCGGTGCGGCCCGGCCCGATGGGGATCCCCTCGGGGTCGCCGATGTCGCACCCGGACGGGAACACCGCTGCGGACAGCTCGTACGTCATCTCGTCGCCGTCCGGCGGGATTACCGCGACGTGCACGACGCCGCCGGCCGGCACCGTCGCGAGGACCCTGCCGTTCCCGGACGCCTCGACCTCCGGGTTGCGCACCTCGATGCGGGGCGGCTTCGTCGAGGACAAAA
>Ga0194127_10002284_pt1 | contig 26439 bp, 21 predicted proteins | sample TA2KigC100mmetaG_FD_148624 | JGI IMG/M metagenome (GOLD analysis project Ga0194127, IMG submission 148624) | Freshwater microbial communities from Lake Tanganyika, Tanzania - TA2015036 Kigoma Deep Cast 100m | ecosystem: Environmental > Aquatic > Freshwater > Lake | place: Tanzania: Lake...
TACGACGGTTTAGTCCCGACAAGTCGGGATTGCCTTCAACCACTCGTAAAAAAGAAAGATTTAAGAATTAACCTAACACTTCTTAAGAGCGGAGAGAGAGAGATTCGAACTCTCGGTACAGCTTTACACCGTACGACGGTTTAGCAAACCGTTGGTTTCAACCGCTCACCCATCTCTCCAGGTTAATGCAAATTGATTCTTGCAAAGTTATGTTCTTTTCAAAGAAGGTTTATAAACAGTGCAAAAATAAAAATTTATCATTCTAAAACAAAATTACACTCGTTTTGATTGAGATCCTGTCTATTTAATCTCATTTCAGAATGACCATTTTTTTTGTGCTCACAAATTCACCTGCACGAAGTTGATAAAAATATACTCCACTCGATAATGGATAATTGAGAATTGAGAATGGATAATTATGATTCCCTGATTCTTTAATTTCATCAACGAGTGTTGCAACTTCTCTTCCCAGAATATCGAATAGCTTCAATGATACCTTGTTGGCGCTTGGAATTTGGTACTTGATATTTGTAATAGGATTAAATGGATTAGGATAATTTTGTCCCAAATAAAAATGATTTATCGTACTAGATTGCGGCTCATACACTGAGGTTATCGTACCAAAGTTATTCTTGTATTCAATTATTACATTTTGGGTGATGTTTCTTGCGACCGTTACTGAGTTTAAAAAATCGCTTCCGCGTCCAACTGTATATGCAATAATTATATCGATAGGTTTATTCACTTCTAATTTGAAAGGTCCTGTGTTTGCCTGAGCTCTTTTATCATTCCGACTGATATCAAGCCAACCGGTATTTGTTACTGGATTACCCGATAACATAAAAATTGGATTCACTGTATTACAATCTATCCCATAAACATTCCAAACTCCAATAACACAAGGATTAAGATTATTACCTGCATAATCTAATCCAAGTTGATAATTCCTCGCTTCAGTCTTTTTAGCAGGATTACCATACGTCGGATGAGATCGATAAATTACTTTGGAGGATGTCATGCACAAATTTTTATATCCAATCGATTTTGCTACTCCTCTGATCTGACCGTTCATATTATAAGAAGTGTCAGAGTTATTTCCAGTATAATAGCTTGGACCTTGCAAAAGGTTCAAGAAAATTGCCGGTGGATTTATTCCATATTCTCCATCGGAGCTGTCATTGTAAACATAAGCAGTATTTAGGAGAGTATCGCATCCACCGAGATCGTCTGTGTAATCGCCAAGATCAACATCAGACCAAACTGAAAAATAGACACTGTCTAAAATTGGACTTAGTAAGCCTGTATTCAAGAATGAGTATCTAACAAACATTACGTTTGAAAGATTCGGATCTCTGTTCGATGCGAATACAGTCTGCCGTACTTCAATTCCCTGAGGAGAAACATCGTTGTATCTACGCTTTGAAGCAGGTACACCATCATTATAAACGCACCAAGCAGTTTTATCTCCTAATAAATCCGGCATATCTTCATTTGCATCCCAAATTCCGTTACTGTTTTTATCAATAGGATTATAAATTCCGTCATTATCTCCATCATAAAAATAGGCGCCAAGTGCAACTGCATTCCGCCAATTTTGCCACGATGAGCCAAATGGAGGATCTGTTCTTGAGACGAAATACAATTTGTTTCGTGTGTCATTGGGATTCATTCCGACTTTGCCTGCTTGATAGTCTCGAATTCTATCTGCCGAAGCTACTGCATTTGCCCAAAGCTGTCCATTTGTTAATCCGGATAAATAAAATCCACCAGAGAAAATTATTCCGTGGCCATCGAATTGTTTTCCCCAGTATTGATATTGGATTGATTGTGAAACAATGACGGATTTAGCCGTTACATCTGTTGCAATTATTTCGTATGGAATGGTGATGTACACGTCTCCGATAATCCCGCTGTTATTCAAAGGTAATTTTAAGTTATTAGCATCCATCGCATCAAATTTAGATTTTAGCAATTCATAATCAATTGAAGTAGTAAAGATATGATCGTTGGCTAAACTATCTCCATGAGTTCCATCGTCATAAAGCAATGCGGAGGTGCCATCTTGAAACTTTGCAGTAACATTAGCAATTGCATCATCATCTATTGCAATCGCACGTAAAAGTATTGGATGATATTCATCAGGAAAATAAGCAGCAGCCGAATAGATAAACGGAGGTGGATTTATATCCAAGGTCTGATTGATAATCGCCAGCGCAATACAGTGTAGAGGCTGGTCGGGAAAACGTTGAAATGTTCTAAATGTAATGAATGGAGAATTTCCAAATATTACGGCACTTGCAAAATAATCGTCATGAATGTAACGTGTGAATTGCGTGCTTGTCTGCCAAGTAATGCCATTGTCAGTGCTCTTAGTGTAATAAATGTCGTACTGCTTGAAATCTGGAAGGACAGTTGGTTTTTGCATCTGGTATACTACCCATAAAGTTCCATCATTCGACTTTAAAACTCTTGGTCTTTCTTCATTAAGTGAGCTGCCTAATATTTTTGTTGCGGCAGACCAAGTATTCCCGTTATCAGTGCTAACCTTCTTATAGAAATCAAAATTACCCGATGAATTATCCTGAAAAATTCCGATGTAATTATTCGTTGTTGTCTCGATGATCGTTAGATATCTTTCAATCCAAGATTCAGCGGAAAATGTTTGGTCTGCCAGCCATGTCATTCCGTCGTCAGTACTTTTTCTATAATACACTTGTTCAGGAATTCCATAGCTCAACCAAATAGTATTATCCGAGGATTGAGCAATTGATATTTCTTGTACGCCCCTTGGATCTGGCATTGTAACGGTTGGCCAATTCCATGTTAATCCATCGTCATCAGAATAATAAATATTAATCGCAGAGTTTGTGGAATACGCGAGTAAAATTCTCCCAGTGTTTGTCCTTAATGCTGTATACGGCCAATGTGTTTTTGGCATTCTAATTACATATTTTGGTGTCTGCCAAGTATTTCCTCCATCTGTGCTTAAAGAAGTGAAAATAGAATCAAGCTTTTCAAAAGTCATTAAAATCTTAGTCGAAGAAATGACGACTGGATGAGTCTCTCTTATATTTGCATCTGAATGTTGGAATTTTGTGATTGATGAGAATTGTGAGTAAGCATTGAAATTCCCAAGAATTAGAAACAACCAGAAAAATATATTGCCAAGTATATTTTTCATTTTAGTCTCCCAAATGTTGTTGATAAGTTATCTTTTTATTTGCATTTAGTCAATAACCGACGGTTGGAACTTGCACACTGTGCTTTATTGATTTATCTTGGAGATAAAATTTTTGAGTGAAATGCACGAACTTTCAATAGCACAAGAAATAGTAAATATCGTCAATCAGCACATATCTGAAGGTGAAACTAATTCTGTCCGTTCTGTGAAAGTTGCCATTGGAAAATTGAGTAATGTGCTTACCGACTCACTCGAGTTTTGCTTTGAAGCGATTACAGCGAATACAAATCTTGACGGTACCAAACTCGAAATCCAAAGTATTCCACTTGTAGTTTTTTGTGCAGATTGTAATAAGAATTCTGAACTCGAAGATACGATTTTTGTCTGCCCAAATTGTAGCGGCTTCAACTTAAAAATTCAGAGCGGCAGAGAATTAAATGTACTTGAAATTGAACTTAATGATCCAGAGGGGAGCAAATGAGTGTAATTACTGTTGAAAGAAAAATTTTAGAGAAGAATGACGCCATAGCTGATCAGAATCGAAAACTCTTTAAAGAAAAAAACTTATTCGTTATTAATCTCGTTAGCTCCCCTGGCTCTGGCAAGACAAGTCTAGTCGAAAGAACAATCGCACTCGCTAAGGATAAAATGAAGATTTCAGTAATCGAGGGAGATTTGCAAACAAGCTTGGATGCAGAAAGGGTTGCAAAATTTGGTATCCCGGTTGTTCAAATTGTTACGCATGGCGCATGTCATCTTGAAGCCGTTTTGGTGCGTGATGCACTTGCTCAGCTTGAAGAGTTATCTGGAGAACTTCTAATCATTGAAAATGTCGGGAATCTTGTTTGTCCTTCTGGATATGACCTTGGAGAAGATCTCAAAGTTGTTGTAGTTAGCACAACAGAGGGAGACGATAAACCGCTCAAATATCCAGCAATGTTCAGAAATGCCTCTGCGCTTGTTATAAATAAAATTGACCTTGTTCCTTACTTAAATTGTTCGCTTGATGAACTAAAGAAAAATGCTTTATCTATCAATCCTAATCTAATAGTCTTTGAAACATCGTGTACGACCGATAAGGGCATTGAAAATTGGATTACTTGGCTCAAATCGAATCTAATTCGTAAATGACTTTACTCGCCAAGATTATCATCCGCGGTGCTGTGCAGGGAGTTGGATTCAGACCATTCATTTACCGCCTTGCTTCTGAATTGAAGCTTACTGGTTTTGTAAATAATTCTCCGCTCGGGGTTTTCATCGAAGCTGAAGGTACGAAATCTAAACTCGATGAATTTATTCTTAGAATTGAAAAAGAGAAACCTCCAATCTCTGTAATCACAAGCTTAGAATTTTCTTTTCTTGATCCGAGGGGTTATGACAAATTTGAAATTGTAAAAAGTGAATCAAGCGGATTGAAAACAACAATTATACTTCCGGATATTGCTGTTTGCCAGGATTGTTTAGCTGAAATGTTTGATCCTAATGACAGACGATTTCGATATCCATTCATCAATTGTACTAACTGCGGACCAAGATTTTCAATTATTGAATCAATCCCTTATGACCGGCCAAATACTTCAATGAAAGTATTTGAAATGTGTGAAGAATGCAGGGGAGAATATGAAAATCCTTTAGATAGAAGATTCCATGCTCAGCCGATTGCATGTACTAAATGCGGACCGCATATCGAACTATGGAGTGATTCAGGTGAAACTATTTGCAGTGATGAAGAATCAATTATGATCACTATTGAAAAAATTGTAGCAGGTAAAATAATTGCATTAAAAGGATTGAGTGGATTTCATTTGATCGTTGATGCCCGAAATGATGAGGCAGTAAAAAGATTGCGCGAAAAAAAACACCGCGAAGAAAAACCTTTTGCCCTTATGTTCAAAGATTTGGATTCAATCGAAAAGTACTGCGAGGTCTCCGCGTTAGAAAAGAGATTATTATGCTCGGCAGAAGCACCCATCGTTCTACTCAAAAAAAATCAGAGTGTCAGGTTCCAAAACCGGAATACTGATCCTTCCCTTAATTCCGCACTCCGGATTCCACATTCTGCACTTTCAAACGATATTGCACCCAACAATCCATATCTTGGTGCAATGCTTCCCTATACTCCGCTTCATCATTTATTAATGTGTGAATTAAATTTTCCAATTGTTGCAACAAGCGGAAATCTATCTGAAGAACCGATGTGCACTGATGAACTTGAAGCACTTACTCGATTAAGAGGAATCGCAGATTATTTTCTTCTACATAATCGTCCTATTGTTAGGCACACCGATGATTCAATTGTCCGTATTATTGATGGACGGGAAATGGTTCTTAGACGCGCTAGAGGATATGCCCCGCTTCCAATACAGGTTAATAGCTCGGATGCCAAGGATGTTTTAGCAGTCGGCGGTCACTTGAAAAATTCTGTGGCTTTGAAAGTCGGAAATAATGTTTTCGTCAGTCAGCATATTGGTGATTTATCAACGAATGAATCCTATAGCACTTTTCAAAAAGTCGTACAAGATTTTCAGAATTTGTATGAAAGTAAAGTTTCAAAATTAGTATGCGATCTTCATCCGGAATATCTATCTACCAAATTTGCAAAGGAGCAAAATATTAAAATCGAAGAAGTTCAACATCATTTTGCACATATTGCCTCTTGCAGAGCTGAAAATCTGATCGAAGGAAAAGCACTCGGAGTTTCTTGGGATGGGACAGGTTTTGGTTTTGATAATACTATTTGGGGGGGAGAATTCTATAGCACTGATGATAGTTCTTATAAGCACATCGGACAGTTTAGAAAATTTCGATTGCCGGGAGGAGAGACTGCTATTAAAGAACCAAGACGGAGTGCACTCGGACTTCTCTATGAAATTTATAAAGATGAAATTTTTTCAGGGTCAAATGAATTTCTCAATTCTGGATTCACAAAAGTGGAATTAAAAATATTAAGAGAGATGCTCGGAAAAAATTTCAATTGCCCACAGACATCGAGTGCAGGCAGACTGTTCGATGCAGTTTCCTCTTTAGTCGGAATCGCCCATCGCTCGCATTACGAAGGGCAAGCAGCTATGATGCTGGAGTTTAATGCAGACCCAAGTATCATCGATACATATCCAATCGAATTGAAAGAAGAAAAGATTTTTATTTTCGATTGGCGTGTTTTAATCGAAGCAATTTTAAATGACCTCAATAAGGAAATTGTGAGCGAAATTATTTCAGCTAAGTTTCATAATTCCTTAGCGGAATTAATAGTCCAGTTTGCAAAACAGATCGGCGAAGAAAAGATTGTTTTGAGCGGTGGTTGTTTTCAAAATGCTTTTTTACTTGAAAGAACTATAAAAAAATTGCGTGAAAATAATTTTAAAGTTTATTGGCACCAGCGTATTCCACCAAATGACGGGGGAATATCACTTGGACAAATCGCCGCTTTGAATTATACTAGAATTTATTGAGCGATTTGATATGCTTTTAAGTGATAAAAATTCTATATTTCAATCAATTAATGTTAACCAAAGTTTTTAATAAGATTCTTGTGGAGAAAATGTAATGTGCTTAGCAGTCCCAGGTAAGATAGAAATAATTCATGACGGCGATGAACAGCTCCGAATGGCTAAAGTAAACTTCGGAGGAGTGAAAAAAGATATTTCACTTGCATGGGTCCCTGAAGCCAAAGTAGGAGATTATGTTCTTGTTCATGTTGGATTTGCATTGAATGTTATTGATGAAAATGAGGCACAGGAAACTTTGAAAATTTTGCAAGAAATGAACGAATTGGAAGACTTGAATGCACAGGATGACATTGAAAAATTTAATAATCAAAAAAAATAAAGATTTCGAAAAGTTTTATAAAACTATTCAAAATCAACAGATTTACTAGTGATTCAAATTTTTTCATTAAATAATTCTTTATTAAAATTCTACATTCTCAATCCGTTGGCTAACGGATCAATTCTCAATTCCTAAATGAAGTACATCGACGAATATCGTAATTCACATTCAGCAAAAGTTCTGACGCAGAAGATTAAATCTTCAATAACAAAACCATGGAACATAATGGAAATTTGTGGCGGGCAAACTCATACCATCCTGAAATACAGCATTGATGAATTGCTGCCTAGTGAAATCAATTTAATTCATGGGCCTGGTTGCCCAGTTTGCGTCACACCTCTTGAAATAATCGATAAAGCAATAGCCATTGCATCTGAAAAAAATGTGATCTTTACTTCATTCGGTGATATGTTAAGAGTGCCAGGTTCAAGACTTGATTTATTGTCAGTGAAAGCGAACGGCGGCGATGTCCGAATGGTCTACTCACCGATGGATGCATTGAAAATTGCTGAGCAAAATCCGAATAAAAAAGTTGTATTTTTTTCTGTTGGTTTTGAAACTACTTCACCAGCAAATGCTATGTCCGTTATTGAGGCACATAAACGAGGATTGGAGAATTATTCAATTTTATGTTCGCATGTTTTAGTCCCGCCTGCGATAGATGCACTTCTTTCAAGTTCCAATACTTCTATTCAGGGATTTCTAGCAGCTGGTCACGTTTGTACGGTTATGGGATATAAAGAATATATTCCCATAGCTGAAAAATATAAAGTGCCGATTGTTGTGACAGGCTTCGAACCGATAGATATTTTACAGGGAGTCCTCGGCTGTGTCGTGCAACTTGAAGATGAAAAATGTGAAGTAGTTAATCAGTACAGTCGCGTTGTAAGAATAGATGGGAACATCGAAGCAAAGAAAGTTATCTTTGAAGTGTTTGAAATAACCGACAGGAAGTGGCGCGGGATTGGAATAATACCACAAAGCGGATATAAAATAAAAAATAAATATGCAGATTATGATGCTGAGAAAATTTTCGATGTCGCAGGAATAGAAGTTAGCGAATCACCGCTTTGTATTGCCGGAAATATTCTTCAAGGAGTAAAAAAGCCGTTTGAGTGTTCAGCATTCGGAAAAGAATGTACACCTGAACATCCGCTTGGCGCACCAATGGTTTCAACTGAAGGTGCATGTGCAGCCTATTTTCATTATAAAAAGAGCACCAATTAGTAAATCGTTAATCATGAATAGTCAAAAGTTAATGGTGAACAAGAAGAACAATTTTTCAATTTGCAATTTTCATTTTACATTATTTGTGAGTTGTAATGGATTTTAACCTTTCCTGTCCAATACCAAAATCGGAATATGACAAAGTTCTTCTTGCTCATGGCGGCGGCGGGACACTTTCCCATCATTTACTGCAGAAGATCTTCTTCTCGCAGTTTAACAATGAACTTCTCGATGTTCAGCATGACGGAGCGATGTTTACAATTGGTGGAAATAGATTTGCGTTCACAACAGATTCGTATGTTGTCAATCCGATTTTTTTCCCTGGCGGAAATATAGGCGATCTCGCTGTAAATGGAACCGTTAATGATCTTTCAGTATGCGGAGCAAAACCTCTATTCATTTCTGCCGGATTCATTATAGAAGAAGGATTTGAGATTGAGCAGCTATGGAGAGTAGTATTGTCAATGAATGAGGCAGCGAAAAGAGCTGGCGTTAAAATAGTTACAGGCGATACAAAAGTAGTTGATAAAGGAAAGGGAGATAAAGTTTTCATCAGTACTTCTGGTGTTGGATTGATTGAGAACGGGATAGACATTTTCCCAAAGAATTGTCGAGTTGGTGATGTAATTTTATTGAACGGGAAAATAGCAGATCATGGTATTGCGATTATGTCAGCACGCCAAGGACTTGAATTCGAAACGGAAGTTGTTAGTGATTCAGCTCCAATGAATGGTTTAGTCGATTCAATCTTAAAAGTAACAAAAAATGTTCACGTCATGCGGGATCCAACACGTGGAGGCATTGCTAGCGCATTGAATGAGATTGCCTCAGCGGCTAATGTTGGAATTGAAATTTATGAAGATAAAATCCCTTTATCCGAACAAGTCAAGGGAGCTTGTGAAATATTGGGATTTGATCCACTCTACATTGCAAATGAAGGTAAAGTCCTTATTTTTGTCCCTGAATCGGAATCGAAAAAAGTTTTAGAGATAATGAGACAACATGAGTATGGAAGAGAATCGCAAATCATAGGAAGAGTAACACAGGAAAATCCCAAAACAGTTTTAATGAAAACTTTAATCGGTAGTAAACGCATTGTTGATATGATTTCTGGAGAACAGCTGCCAAGAATTTGCTGAAGGTAACTTTTTATGAAACAAGTCCAATCAATAACGCTCCTGACTCAAAATCAAAAGGTCAAAGATATACTGCATAAGATTCAGCAAGTCGTTGATTCAGACAGTTCAATTCTTTTGATCGGAGAGACTGGAGTGGGTAAAGAGCTGTTCGCAGAATATATTCATAGAACAAGTTCGAGAGGAAACAATCCATTCGTAAAAGTAGGATTGAATGCAATACCTTCGGAACTTCTTGAAAGTGAATTATTCGGTCATGAAAGAGGTGCATTCACGAGTGCAAGTTATGAGAAAAAAGGTCTATTCGAACTTGCAAACGGAGGGAGCATATTTTTGGATGATATCGATGACTTCCCATTACACTTGCAAACAAAATTGCTGCGAGTTCTGGAGTCTCGTGAAATTATGAGAATTGGCGGAGTAGATACAATTCCAATTGATGTTCGGTTGATAACAGCTTCTAAAATTGATTTAAAAGATCATGTCAATGCAGGTAATTTTCGTGCAGATCTTTTTTACAGGATAAATGTTGTTCCGATCTATATTCCACCGTTGAGAGAACGCCCAGAAGACATTCCGCTTATATTTAATCATTATTTAAAACATTATGCACCGTACAAGGAGTTGACTTTATCAAATGAAGCACTCAAACATTTGATACATTACAACTGGCCTGGAAACATAAGAGAATTACGCAATACCGCCCAAAGACTTTCGCTCTTTTCACTCGGTGAGATTAAAGAAAATGATCTTCCTCCTGAAATCCGTGAATCAAATCCTGTCCAATTGTTGATCAAAGCATGCAACCACTGTTTCAGTAGTGATGGAATGACTTTTCAAGAAATTGTTGCTTGTCTTGAACACAATTTAATTTCCGAAGCATTGAAACAAAATGATCATAATCAATCTGCTGCTGCAAGAAAGCTTGGTTTGAGTTTATCGACATTAAGAGATAAAATTAAAAAATATAGTTTGTCATAATTCCTTCGTAAGTCAAATTCTCACAGCTCAGTACCTTTTCTCCTAAAATTTGCTCTTATTCTGCTCGCATATCTGATTTTATACACGGATTTCCGCAGACTATCATACGACAATCCGCAATAATCCAATTTCCTGCGGCTATTTATTCCATAAAAACAAATATTTTGCAATCGGCATTATTGTTGAATTACTTATGAAATTGAAAAGATGAGTGATTCAATTTCTAAATATCAAGCAATATTGCATGGCGAGATTATTGAAACATTCGAAAATCAGGGAAAACAATTCGCCAAAATCTCAATCGCCCCTACTTTTTTGGATATCCCAATTGGAACTCTGAACGAAGCCCACCTCGTAGAAAAACTGAAGTTAGAAGTAAATTTTTTAATTGAGGATATAGAGAATGATCCATTTTGGGAATCATAAGAATTTGAAACAACTAAACACAATTATTGAAAAATGCTTTTTTATATCATTAATCTGAAATTCTTTAATCATTAATATGGAGGAAATAATGAGTGATAAGCCCGTAACTTACTGGCAACAAATGCAGGCAAACGGCTATAGCAGAAGAGACTTTCTAAAATTCTGTGCATGGATGTCTGCCTTCATTGGAATCGAGGCGAGCGGAGTAGGGAAAGTTGTGAAAGCGATGGAAACAAAGCCTAGAATACCTGTCGTATGGTTTCATTTTCAAGAATGTACTTGCTGCAGCGAGTCATTTATCAGAACTGCACATCCAATTGTATCCGATATAGTTCTTGATAAAATTTCACTCGACTACACTGAAACACTTCAGGCAGCAGCTGGGCATCAAGCTGAAGAAGCCCTGCACAACACAATGAAGAAATACAAAGGTGAATATCTGATGCTCGTGGAAGGTTCCGTCCCGGTTTATGATGATGGAATCTATTGCTGCATAGGCGGACGATCTGCTATAGATATCATTGAGGAAGCAGCCGCAGGTGCGAAAGCGGTCGTCGCTTGGGGAAGCTGTGCATCGAACGGATGTATTCAAGCTGCAAGCCCAAATCCAACTGGAGCTAAACCTGTATCGAGTGTTATAAATGGTAAACCAATAATTAATGTTCCTGGCTGTCCACCAATTGGTGAAGTAATGGCTGGTACAATCGTTCACTTGTTAACTTTCGATAGAATTCCACAATTAGATGGCTTGGGAAGACCGAAAGCATTTTATTCGCGCAGAGTGCATGATACTTGTTACCGCCGGCCAAATTATGATGCTGGGCTTTTTGTTGATACGTTCGATGATGAAAATGCAAAACGCGGTTACTGTTTATATAAAATGGGCTGCCGCGGACCAGTAACTTATAATGCGTGTGGTATAACTCGTTGGAACGAAGGGGTAAGTTTTCCAATTCAATCTGGACATGGATGCATTGGATGCAGCGAAGCAAATTTCTGGGATAATGGTCCATTCTATAATCATTTGCCTTCATTCCCTGGATTTGGAATTGAAACGACCGCGGATAAAATCGGTGTTGCGGTTGGTGCTGTCACCGCAGCCGGTATTGCAGCTCATGCTGTTTCAACTAATATTAGAAAAAGAAAATTAATTCGAGAGGGAATAAATAATAATATGGTTGCTGAGGAAAAAGGAGGTGAATCATGAGTAAACGAATAGTAGTTGATCCTATTACAAGAATTGAAGGACACCTTCGCATCGAAGTAGAAGTTAAAGACGGAAAAATTGTCGATGCTTATAGTTCAGGGACAATGGTACGCGGTTTCGAAATTATTTTGAAAGGGCGTGATCCACGTGATGCATGGGCGTTTACAGAGCGTGCTTGCGGTGTTTGTACAACGGTTCATGCACTTGCATCAGTTAGAACAGTTGAAGATGCACTAAATACTAAAGTGCCGCCGAATGCAGAATTGATTCGAAATCTTATGTTCTGTGCTCAGTATCTTCAAGATCACGTAGTGCATTTTTATCATCTGCATGCACTCGATTGGGTCGACATTGTCAGTGCATTAAAGGCAGATCCCAAAAAGACCTCTGAGATTGCTCAGGCGATTTCCAGCTATCCGAAAAGCTCACCGAAATATTTTTCTGACTTACAGAAAAGACTGACTGCATTCGTAAGCAGCGGACAGCTTGGAATATTTGCGAATGGATATTGGGGACATCAAGCTTATAAGTTACCTGCCGAAGTTAATTTGATTGGTGTAGCACATTACCTCGAAGCTCTTGAATGGCAGAAAGAAGTGATAAAAATTCACACCATCTTTGGCGGAAAGAATCCACATCCAAATTATCTTGTTGGCGGTGTACCTTGCTCAATTAATGTTGACGAAGCCAATGCCATCAATGCAGAGCGCCTTGCGATGGTTGGTAAACTTTTAGACGACGCACAACAATTCGTTGAACAAGTTTATCTCGCTGATTTAATGGCTGTTGCTCCATTTTATTTGGAATGGGGTGGAATTGGCGGTGGACTATCCAATTATCTTGCTTACGGCGATTTGCCAACACATGGATACAACGATCCGTTAAAATTCAAATTTCCACGCGGTGTTGTAATGAATAGAAATCTCGCTGAAGTCTTTGAAGTTGATGGAAAGGATATCGAACAAATCAAAGAATTCATCGCTCATTCCTGGTATGAATATTCTGATGGAGATAATGCTGGACGGCATCCATGGTCTGGTGAAACAAAATTCAATTATACTGGTCCAAAACCGCCGTACGATCAACTTGATGTAAAAGGAAAATACAGCTGGCTGAAAACTCCAAGATGGAAAGGAAATCCAATGGAAGTCGGACCTTTGGCAAGACTACTTGTCGGTTATGCCTCAGGAAGAGAAGATATCAAAGAAGTTGTTAACTCAGCATTGAAGCAATTGAATGTCCCAGCTGCAGCACTTTTCTCAACACTCGGAAGAACAGCAGCTAGGGGACTTGAAACGCGTTTGGTGGCAGTATGGGCGAAAGAATTCTATCAACAGCTGCTTTCGAATATCAAGAATGGAGATACCAGGACATTCAACAATGAAAAATGGGAGCCAGAAACTTGGCCAAGTGAAGCGAAGGGCGTTGGTTTAAGTGAAGCCCCACGTGGTGCACTTGCTCATTGGATAGTGATCAAAGATAAAAAAATTGACAACTATCAGTTAGTTGTTCCATCAACCTGGAACGCATCTCCGCGCGATGCTGCTGGACAGATGTCCTCATATGAAGCTGCGTTGATAGGAACTCCTGTAAAAAATCCTGAACAACCGCTCGAGATACTTCGTACGATTCACTCATTTGATCCATGCATTGCATGTGCTGTTCATTTGTACGACGAAAAGGGAACTTATGTACATCAGCTTCAGACATTTTAGGAGGAAAAGATGAAAGAAAGTATTACTCGAGAATATGTCTGGCAGATTCCAGTTAGATTTTATCACTGGCTGAATGCTTTTTGTATTGTTGCACTTGCCGTTACTGGATATATGATTGGAAGTCCGCCGGCTGTACAAAGCAGTACAGAAGCCTCATTTGGCTATTGGTTCGGAACAATTCGATTTGTTCATTTTGTTGCAGCATTTCTCTTTTTCTTCAATTTTCTTTTCAGAATATATTGGGGATTTGTGGGAAATAAATATTCTGACTGGCACAATTTTATTCCTACAAAGAAGGAACAATTTAACGAGATGGTAGATGTTCTTAAAGTGGACATTCTCCAAACAAAAGGTAAACCTCTTGAATCAATAGGACATAACTCACTTGCTGGTGTGACCTATTTTATAACGTTCCTAGTTTTTCTTTTCCAATCAGCAACTGGTTTTGGAATGTATGCTGCAATGAGCGATTCATGGCTGCCGCAATTATTTACGTGGATTGTTCCTCTTATGGGAGGAGATTTTGCCGTGCGCCAATGGCATCATGTTATGATGTGGTTCTTCATCATCTTCTCAATGATTCATGTTTATCTTGTTTTCTATCATGACTACGTCGAAAGACGGGGAGTCACCTCATCAATGGTGGGGGGATGGAAATTTATAGATAAGCATGAATAAAACCTCCGCGAAACAATGGTAGATGACTAAGGCGGGATTTTTTCCCGCCTTTATTTTATCTTGAACTCAAAATTATGAATACCAATAAAATTTTAATTCTCGGTGTGGGAAATGTATTAATGGGAGATGAAGGAGTCGGAATTAGTTCAATTAATGAACTATCAAAAATTGAACTGCCTGAAAATGTTGAAGTACTCGATGGTGGGACTGGCGGATTTCACTTGCTTTCATATTTTGAAAACTATTCAAAAATTATTTTAATCGATGCCGCTTTAGATGGTAAACCTGCAGGTGAAGTTGCTATCATCGAACCAAAATTTTCCAAAGATTTTCCCAAGTCACTGAGTGCACATGATATTGGTTTGAAAGATCTTCTCGAATCTGCACAGTTGCTCAATTCCTTTCCAAAAATTTACTTGATTACAATTTCGGTAGCTCAGTTCCAAAATATGGGGATGGAATTATCGAAGGAAGTGGCGGATTCCATCCCGAAAGTAATTCATGAGGTAAAGGTAATAATTAAGAAAATATCTGAATCCGATCATTGATTTTAACCGTCGAAGCATTTTCTTAAAATTCATTCCTTGAATTTCCTGTGAAAAATTTATTATCTTAACTTGTACTAACGTAACACAAGATTAAAATTAAATGAATTATATACACTTATCCCCGCATTTCCCGCCGAATTATAGTCTTTTCAGTGTTCGCTTGAGAGAACACGGAGTTAATGTACTCGGGCTCGGCGATGAATCTTTTGAAAATCTAGATACTCAATTAAGATCATCTCTGACTGATTATTACAAGGTGGATGATTTACACAATTATGATCAACTCATGAGAGGGGTTGGATATTTTATTAACAAATATGGGAAGATCGACGGAATCGATTCTCATATTGAGTATTGGCTTGAGACAGAAGCTGAACTTAGAGATGATTTTAATATAGATGGGATTCGGTCAGACGAGTTCAATTATTTGAGCAGAAAGTCTTCAATGAAAAAAATTTTCTTGGATTGTGGACTTCCGGTTGCTCAGGGTAAAGTCATCCACTCTCAAAAGGAAGCCGAGGAATTTATTAGTGAAGTCGGTTATCCTGTCGTTGTAAAACCAGACAAAGGTGTAGGTGCAATCGATACATTCAAATTAGAAACAAGGTTCGATTTAGAAAATTTTTTCAAGTTCAAGCCGCCTGGAGATTTCATTTTTGAGGAATTCATTGAAGGCAAAATTGTTTCCTTTGATGGGATAGTCGATTCCGACAGCCGCCCAATATTTTTCACTTCGCATCAATATTCGAGCGGTGTTATGGAAATTGTAAATGATGATACTAACGTTTACTATTTTTCTTTTCGAGAAATACCCGAAGATTTGATTAATGCCGGAAAAAAGATTTTAAAGTACATCAAACTGCGGAAACGGTTTTTCCATCTGGAATTTTTTCGAACGAAAGAAGAGAAATTAATTCCACTGGAAATAAATCTCCGTCCACCGGGAGGATTAACTACGGACATGTTTAATTATGCATGCGATGTTGACATCTACAAGGAGTGGGCTACTGTAATCACTCAAAATTCGCTCACTTACTCATTTAGCAGGAAATATCACGTTACATTTATCGGGAGGAAATACAATAGAATATTCATGCACTCGCATGATCAAATTCTTCATAGGTTCAGTAATAAAATAGTTTATCATGGTGAGATGCCCGTAGCATTCAGCCGTGCAATGGGAAATTATGCATACATCGTAAGGTCGCCAGAACTTGAAGAAGTGCTTGATATGACTAGATTTATTCTCGAATAATTGAATTTCTGGAAAGATTCTATCTTCAGGAAATGATATAAATATTCTGAAAGATAGAATCTTTTTAAGATTCACTCCTATACCCTCAATCGATTAATCTTGTAGAAATTTTCTGAAATTTTTCCGAATTTTGTATAGAAAAATTTTAATAACCAACCTTAATTAGGAAATAATGGCAGTAATAAAACCTTTCAGAGCATTAAGACCAACAAAAGAGAAAGCACATCTTGTTGCAAGTGTTCCGTACGATGTTGTGAGCAGAGATGAAGCAATGGAATTAGCTAGTGGAAATGAGTTTTCTTTACTTAGAATAACACGAGCTGAAATAGATTTTGATCCGTCAACTAATCAGTATTCAAAAGAAATTTATCAAAAGGCGAAAGCTAATTTGGATGAAATCAGGAAAAAAGCTCCTTTGATTAAAGATGATTCTCAAAAATTCTATCTTTATAGATTAGTAATGGGAGAGCAAAAACAGATCGGTATTGCAGCTACTTTCTCAGTTGACGATTACGACAATGACGTAATATTAAAACATGAAAAAACCCGCCGCGAAAAAGAGGATGACCGAACAAATCATATTTTAACTACTGAAGCACAAACAGGTCCAGTATTCTTGACATATAAAGACCGTGTTAAAATTGACGATGCGGTATCGAAAATAATTTTAACTGAACCAGAATATGATTTTACGGCTGTCGATGATGTTCAGCACACAATTTGGATTGTACCTGAAGGTTATAATGAATTGATAATTAGTGAAATAAAATCAACCGATAAAATTTACATTGCTGACGGTCATCATCGTGCTGCGAGTGCAAGCCGGGCTCGTACTTGGAGAAAAGAAAATAATCCCAATCATAATGGAACAGAAGATTACAACTTTTTTATCGGAGTGTTATTCCCAGCAGAACAGCTGAAAATCCTACCTTACAATAGGATTGTGTTTGACTTAAACGGACTAAGTGAATCCGATTTTCTTAATAAGGTAGAAGAAAATTTCGTTTTGAGTGAAACATCATCTCCTTCACCAGATGATGCTGGAAATATTGGAATGTATCTCAACAAAAAATGGTACAATCTTCAACCAAATGAGAACGTGAAGCGAACATCAAATGTCGGAGATAATCTCGATGTCAGCATTCTTCAAAATTATCTTCTTGAACCGATTTTGGGAATTGACGATCCAAGAACGAATAAACGAGTGGATTTTATCGGAGGAATTCGAGGAACAACAGAATTAGAAAAATTAGTTGATTCAGGAAAAGCTGCTGCAGCATTTTCTATGTTTCCGGTTTCGGTAAAAGATTTAATGAGAATTTCGGACGCAGGAGAGATAATGCCTCCTAAATCAACATGGTTTGAGCCAAAACTAAGAGATGGACTTTTAATACATTTAATTTAATCAAAAAAGTAATTGAGGTTAATATGACAAAAAGAGTATATAATTTGAATCCAGGCCCAGCGATTCTGCCAGAACCAGTATTGGAAGAAATGAAAGAAAATCTTGTTTCACTTCCAGGTGTCGGAATGTCTGTACTTGAAATCAGCCACAGATCATCCACATTTGAAAACATGCTGAACGGTGCTATTGAAGACATGCGGAAACTCGCAAACATTCCTGCGAACTATCACATCCTTTTCGTTGGTGGTGGCGCAAGTACGCAATTTTCAATGATACCGATGAACTTTATGCCGCTGAAAAACAAAGCCGACTATATCGTTACTGGTGCGTGGTCAAAAAAAGCCGTGAAAGAAGCTAAGCGCATTGGAACGGTGAATATTTCAGCAACAACAGAATCAGAAAACTTCAAACGAATTCCGAAACAGGAAGAAATGAAATTCGATCCAGAAGCTTCGTATGTTCATTTCACATCGAACAATACAATATTCGGCACTCAGTTTTTCACTGAACCAATAGTCGGAGATGTACCATTGATCTGTGATGCAAGTTCGGATATATTTTCTCGAGCAGTTGATTTTTCAAAGTATGCAGCGGTTTATGCAGGGGCTCAAAAAAACTTAGGCCCTGCGGGAGTAACGTTGGTAATTATTCGAGATGATATGATGGCTCGTTGCTCAGATTCACTTCACACCATGTTGAATTATAAAACTCATGTTGAGAATAACTCACTTTATAATACCCCACCGGTATTTGGCATTTATGTAATAAGTTTAGTATTGAAATGGCTTCTTAAAAATGGTGGAATCGATGCGATGGCAAAACTGAATGATGAGAAAGCAAAATTATTGTATGATTGTATTGACAATTCAAGCGGATATTTTACAGGACATGCTGAAAAAGAGAGCCGCTCTAAAATGAATATTCCATTCAGACTTCCATCAGAAGAGCTTGAGAAAAAATTTGTGAAAGAATCTGCAGATTCAGGTTTTGCTGGATTAAAAGGACACAGATCTGTTGGCGGATTGCGTGCTTCGATTTATAATGCATTTCCACTGCAGGGAGTAAAAGACTTAGTAGATTTCATGAAAGAATTCCAGAAAAAGAATTCTTAACATAGACATAGGAATATTTGAGCTATCCTGATTTTTGAATTGGGATAGCTTTTTTATTTCGGAAAACATCAGAAGAAAAGTTAGCAAAGGTGGGGATGGTTCTTCCAAATTTATTTTTAGAGAAATCATGATGGAGAACTAATTAGACTGAATTCAATTTATTTTATTCCGATAATAAGTTAAAAAGCTAAAATGAAAAACCTTTAGAATGTATTTGTTTCTATGAAAATTACCTGGTTTAGTCTTGTAATATTTTTCACTGCAAACACTATTTGTGTTTCCCAGTATTTTTGGAGTAATCCGTCGATTCAAAATAATAATCTTTTTGACGTACACATTTACAACTCCAACACTATATTTGCATGCGGTGAACTTGGAACTTTGTTAAAATCAACCAATAACGGTTCCGCGTGGCAAATTACTCACCGGCTTCAGAACATTTATACGGATTTTAAGTCAATTACTTTTACAGATCAATATAACGGATGGATTGTTGGTGATAACGGTGAAATTGTTCGGACATTTGACGGGGGATATAATTGGTCTTGTCAGTCCTCTCCCACTAACAAAAATTTAAGAAAAGTCTTTGCTCTCCGCTGGGATAGAGCTTGGGCGGTGGGTGAATCAGGTTCAATACTTTATGCATCGAATGGTTACAGTTTCTCTTCGCAGACTTCAAATACAATTAGAGATTTAAACTCAATATTTTTCATTGATGATCAAAAAGGATTTGCCGTTGGTGACAGCGGCGTAATGCTTCGCACGTTCAATGCTGGCAGTAATTGGTCGGCATTTCCACTTTCACAAGTAAAGAAAAATATTTACGATATATTCTTCCCATCGGCGTTGCGTGGATATGCTGTTGGAGATTCAGGATTGATTTTAAAAACTACAAACGGCGGTTTGAGCTGGGATATTATTGCAAATACAATCTCGGTATCAAATTTTCGTGCCGTTTATTTCAAAGACGAGAATAGAGGTTGGATTGTTGGAAATGAATCGCGGCTCTTTTTCACAACGGATGGAGGAAATACCTGGACTTTTCAAAACAGTCCGACATGGAGAACTTTATTTGGTGTCCATTTCATCTCTAACCAGGAAGGTTTTGCAGTGGGAGATTGGGGAACAATTTTGAAGACAACCAATTCCGGAACTTCATGGACACAATTGAATCAGGGCAATGATGAATATTTGAACAAAAGCTGGTTCATAAATGAAAATGTCGGATGGATTGCCGGCGATAGAGGAGTATTGTTAAAAACAACGAATGGAGGATTCAGCTGGACAAAAGTTCCGACATGGAACAGATGGAATCAACCTATGACTGCTGACATAAATGCAATCCAATTTCTTGATGCGAACAATGGTTTTGCTGTCGGCGATTCAGGATATTTTTCATACACAACAAACGGTGGAAATGAATGGTACTTTTATCACTATGATGCATTGAATAAAATGGATGATTTGTTTAGTCTGCATTTCTTTGATTCGTACAATGGCTGGGTGGTTGGAGGATATTGGAGCCAGCCTGTATTTCTGAAAACTACGGATCGCGGACAAAGCTGGCACATTTGGCGTCCGTCGGATGCCTATAATGCAGCAGTACCATTGCATGTGAATATGCTGAATTATTCCAGAGGTTGGGCTTCGGGAAGAACTGGCGTGTTAAGATATACAGTAAATGGAGGATACGATTGGCAGTACTATGACCCGAATATTCTCGGTTTCGGAGATTGGCTGAATTGGATTCACTTCATCGATTATAACACTGGATGGACTTGCGGTAAGTCTGGAAAGATTTTTAAAACTACCAATGCTGGTATAACATGGTTTGAACAATATTCCGGAACTGACAAAGAGCTTCTTTCTATTGTTTTTGCTGACGAAAATTTTGGTATGCTCTGTGGAGCAGAAGGTACGATTCTAAGAACAACTGATGGCGGAAATTCCTGGGCAAGTCTTCCAAAGATGACTAACGGAAGATTAGAATCTATATTCAAAGCAAGCTCCCTGATTTGGTATGTTACTGGCGATAGAGGATTAATATTCAAAACTACTAATGCAGGAACCACATTCGTTGAATTGGATGATCCCATACCTCAGGTTCTTGAACTTAAACAAAATTACCCAAATCCATTTAATAGCACTACGACTATTGAATTTGTATTGAATAAAACAACAGACATTGAATTGGGCTTATTCAACGCAATCGGAAGGAAGGTGATTACAATATCACAGGGGAGACTTTCATCAGGAACTCATGTTGTAAGCTTTGATACGAAACATCAGAATCTAAATCTCTCATCTGGAGTTTACTTTATTAGACTTAATGCTGGGAACATTCAAAAAACGATCAAGACCATTTACTTAAAGTAAGAATACTTCACGTTTAAACTTCACGAATTAACTTATTGAATTTTTAACTATCTTTGCTCGCACTAATTTATTTATTGAGGTTTAAATTGAAAATTGGAATTAACTTTTTTGTACTTTTTATTATTATTTTTTCATCTTTAAATGTCTCCGCTCAGTGGAACCAGGAATTCCAAATTAATAATTTTGATTCAAGTAGAGTAGCAGGCTGGGTACCATTTAAAAAGCTTGGGGATAAATGGGAATATCGATTTTATACTTTAGACACAACGAAATTCGAAGTTTACAGCTCGCACTACGGCGGGACGGTTCAATATTCCTACAGTTTTACTGCTGAAGAGAAAGCAGCAGGAAATCTTCTTTATTCTGTTGGAGTAGATTTAACCGGAGATAACTTAGTTGAATTTTATGTTCTTGGATATATTGGAACAACATCGATTCGTCAGACAGTTAAAATTATTAATATAACTTCCAAGGTAACTCTCTTTGCTCTGAACGAACCGAATTTTTCTTTTACTGCTCCAACAATTTATGACATAGATAATGATGGTATCTTGGAAGCTGTTTTTGCGAGATTTGCCTACCCTTATACTGGCGCTTATGGTTATGTGATTTATAACACAGGAATTTCCACATCTGTTGCTGGAGACATCGAACCAATAAAATTCGATTTGAAACAGAATTATCCGAATCCATTTAATCCGAAGACAAATATTGAATTCACGCTCGACAGATCAGCAATGACACGACTCGAAATTCTTGATTCGAATGGTCAGAGGATAGATGTTCTGTTGAATTCAAACTTACCCGCTGGAAAGCACAACATTATTTGGAAGGGTGAAAATCCCAGTGGCAGAAGATTAGCAAGCGGAGTTTATTTCTATCGCCTTACAGTGGATGGCTTCGAACAAAATAAAAAGATGCTTCTTCTGAAATAAGCTTTAATTTTACTGAAAATATATTTTCAACATGCCTAATCCTTGGCTGAATATTCCATTTGATGACTACGAAGCTCACATGTCTTCTCCGGAGATTGAACAGCTTCAAACATTGAATAAGATATTTAAAGATACGTGCGACAAATACAAACCGGAATCGATTGCGATTTTGGGCTGCTGTACGGGAAACGGTTTTGAACACATCGATACGACTATCACGAAAAGAGTAATCGGGATAGATATTAATCCAAAATATCTTTCGATTGTAAAAGAGAGATATGCGGAATTGATCCCAAATCTCGAACTAATTGAATTGGATATCTCAAAAAGTGAATTACCTTTCCAAAGGATTGATTTAGTTTTTGGCTCATTAATTTTTGAGTACGTTAATGTTGAGAAAGCTTTGGGCAGCATAAAAAAGGTTTTAAATCCGAATGGAAAACTCGTGGTTTGTCTTCAAATGGAAAGTGAATCTTGTGGTGTTGCTACCCCTTCTCCTTACAAAAGTTTGGAAAAATTATCTGATGTTTTGAAGTTAATCAACCCCGCTGAGTTTATGGAAATAACTCGCAAGCATGGACTTCGAGAAATTGAAAATTATGAATTACCGATCAAGCAAGGTAAAAAGTTTTTTATCTCAACCAGTGTTTTCTAACTATTCCAATTAACTAATAACTTCATACCAAAAACTAAAAACCACTAACCAAATTCCCTCCATCCTTTTCCCTCCAATAAGGCAGCCACGCGAGAGAAAGAGATTTCACCGAAATATCAGATCTCTTCGGGCGGATCTTAATTTCTTCAAGCTCAAATTTATCGGTATCATATTTTTCAGATATAAGTGAAATTTCCGATTCGAGTTCCGAATTCAAATCGGAAATTTGCTGATTCAGTGTTTTGATGTTTTCTTCCGCATTAGCTACATCTTGCTTCTCTTTCATTGTACGTGATGTTTTTGAGATCGTGGTGCCCGCACGTCCGATTGTACCTCTTGTACTTTTTCGTCCGAACAGCGCTCCGAGTACAGTTGCACCGAGTGAAATCGCCGCATCAAGTTTTTGCTGCTGATATTGTGCAGATTGAACTCCAAGCTGCTGCTCAGCTTTTCGAATTTTCTCGTTAAGCGAATTGATTTTCGATTCGTACTTCTTTTTCAAATTTTCGATTTCTTCATCACGAAGCTCATGAAGCGAATGGGTTAGTCGAATTCTAAAATCCCTCTCTGATTCCATCGGTTCTGAATTGGTTTTCGTCAGTTTTTCGGAAAAAAGATTGATCGATGAGTTTCTGTATAAATAATTTTCCAATTCCTTTCCTAGAGTTTCGAAATTCTTCGGGATAGTTATTCCTTCCGGAAGATTTGCAAATTCTGCTTCATCCAACTCTTTCATTTTTGTGAAATCTTCTTCATGTATTTCAAAAGATTCCTGATCATCCCAATTTATCATTTCTGCAGTTTCGATAAGATTGAAGAAATGAGTTTCATCGAGCGTTTGATCAATTTTGTGCTTTGCAGAAGAAAAGTGAACTTTACTTTTACCCAACAGATAAGGTTTATAATGAAGACTAGAATTTTCAGTTGGCTTGCTGCTTCTCAATGGGATGAAGACTTGATCAATTTCATTAGGTATTAAAGGCTGGGAAGAAACAGATCCTGCCTTAGTTGCCTCAACTGGTTTCTTTGGAACTGAATAGCTTTCTTTCAGTTTGTTTTTCATCAGTTTAGAAATTTGAACTCGGGTTAACGGCCCACTTAAAAAAGACATAACCCAACGAGTGTGGAAGATCACAGACGAATCTTCATGAACATTATTCATTAAAAATACCCTGCTTTCTAAATTCGAGATCAATTCATCAAGTTCTTTCACATTAACGGCTGCACCGCCGCTTTTAGAAATTGTCTGCAGACCATCCATGATTCGATTTTTATCCTGTTCGGTTTGCAATCGTCCAATGAACCAAGTTCCAATATTTGAAAGTCCCTTGTAATCAAGATCAACTGGATTTTGAGTTGCAAGCACGACTCCAACTCCAAATGCACGTGCCTGTTTTAGCAAAGTCATCATTGGAGTTTTTGATGGAGGATTCGAAGTCGGTGGAAAGTAACCAAATATTTCATCCATGTATAAAATTGCACGAAGACTTGTTGTGCCGGATTGTGTACGCATCCAATTTATTGTTGAATTCAAAAGCAGAGTTACGAAAAACATTCTTTCTCTATCGCTCAAATGTGCGATGGATAAAATTGAATGCTTCGGTTTTCCCTCTGAAGTATAAAGCAGATTTTGAATATCGAGCGGTTCGCCTTGCATCCATGCTGTGAAGCCCGGTGAAGCAAGCAGATTGTTAAGCTTCATTGCTAGTTCGAATCTTTCTTTTGAGGGATAAAACGATTCAATTTCGAGTACACCGACTTTTTTCATCGGTGGATTTGAAATGGCATTTATTAATTCTGCAAGAGAGAGATTAGTTTTCCTCTTCCAATAATGTTCAATAATGTTTGATATAAGAATTGTCTCTTTGCTCTTGATCGGATCTGCATCCACTCCGATCAAATTCAAAAGTGCAGAGCTTACTCCCAAAATACTCTCTCTCAATGAATATTCATCATTAAGAATCTTTTCCGACGGTGCATTCAGCGAACTCAGTACTGAAATCTGTTTGCCGGCATCGCTTGCAGACGTGTAAATTTCTGTTACGACGGAATCCATTAACTTTTTAATTCTGCTTGGTTCTTGATTCCATTTTGCAAGACCTTCTTTCCAGTCATTTGCTTTTTTTGAAGCGAGTTCATCGAGAGAAATTCCTTTTCGTGAAGCTTCTTCCTCGCTAATCCAATCTTTGAAGTCATTTGCTCGAAGTTCAGGAAATGTAAGCATCAAATTTGAAAGGTCGCCTTTTGGATCGATGATAAGTGCAGGAATTTTATCGATAGCAGCTTCTTCCAACAATCCGATGCAAAGTCCGGTTTTTCCGCTGCCGGTCATACCGACACACATTGCGTGCGTAGTTAAATCTTTTGAATCGTAAAGAATAAAATTGTCTGTCAGCTTTTTTTTCTTTTGGTCATATTCTTTGCCGAGGTAAAACACTCCAAGTTTTTCATAATCGATCATATTGAAATCCTTTCACGTTCTGTTTTTTAGCTGAGCTTTGTATTTTAATTGCACTTTATAATCTAAAAAATTATTGCCACAAAGACTCTAAGGCACTAAGATTCACAAAGAAGTTTTAAATATCTCTTTGTGTCTTTTTGCCTTTGTGGCATTGTAATACTTCTTTTTCATCAGTAATAACTTGTACTGAGCTTGCCGAAGTATCAGCTTCATATGTGGCACTTGCCTGCCAACGGCGGATCTGTTTGCTATTGTAATGCTTCTCACTTATAATTCACAAACTGAGTCGGAAATTCCAAGTCTGCGTCACGTATCATTTTAATTACGGTTTGCAGATCGTCTATATTTTTCCCGCTTACTCGAACTTGCTCATCTTGAATTGCGGATGTTACTTTAAGCTTCGAATCTTTAATCATTTTCGTAATTAATCTCGCTTTGTCTTTATCAATTCCGGATTGCAATAATATCTTCTGCTTTACTTCACCCGAAGCCGCCGGCTCAATCTCGTTATACTTCAATGCTTTCAGCGAGACGCTTCTTTTCACCAGCTTGTTCTGGAGTATATCAACGCATGCCTTTAGCGGAAATTCATCCTTTGAATGAACCATCAAAAACATTTCTTTCTTATTAAACTCGATTGACGAGTTTGTATCTCGCAAATCATACCGCTGCTTTATTTCTTTGTTTGCCATGTTAACGGCATTATCGACTTCCATTGCATCGACCTTTGAGACAATATCCATAGAATGCTGTGCCATTGATCTCCTTTTTATGTGAAAGTTAAGAAATAAGTTGGTGCAGTTCAAAACAGAACGGTATTGGTTAATGGTTAATCCCGCCAGAACTCGCCTGTTGCAAACAGGGAAGGCAAGCGTTAATGGTTAATTGTGAAAATATAAGTGAATTATCAAAACTGAATGAGACTCTTGACTAAAATGTTATCCTTTACTAAAATGCGAAGGGGAGAACAATGTTATGATTTTACAAATGAGATATGGTGATTTAGGAAAGATTCGAATTTGAATCTTAAGAAATTGAATTATGAAATTTCTGTCAATGGTCAATAGTACCACATTCATATTGAATTTTTTTCACACAATATAACTTATAATTATATGTTTAACCGAATGAGAGGTGTATATTAAAACTTAGTTGAAAATTAAAAAGAGAGACCCCAGATTAAATAATTAAAAAATAAAAAAAACAAACAAAAGGAGTCTCTCAGATGCAAAATAGTAAAATCAATAAGGAAAAGCTTGAAAGGTTTTTAAGTCAACCCATTGAGCTTCAACTTGAATTATTTAAAAACTATG
>Ga0194127_10002285_pt1 | contig 26438 bp, 22 predicted proteins | sample TA2KigC100mmetaG_FD_148624 | JGI IMG/M metagenome (GOLD analysis project Ga0194127, IMG submission 148624) | Freshwater microbial communities from Lake Tanganyika, Tanzania - TA2015036 Kigoma Deep Cast 100m | ecosystem: Environmental > Aquatic > Freshwater > Lake | place: Tanzania: Lake...
AAGATTGTGTTTAAATTCAGAAAAATATTTCTCGATAATCTCTCTGCCAGAAAGCAGTCGTGCAACCGTATTCCCATGTTGCCATTTAGCTTCTCTCTCGTATATTTGATTGCTGCCAAAATACAGGGTCAATCCTAAGAGGATAAAGAGAACGGCGATAATTGATATGAATACCTTATTTTGCTTTATGAGTCTTCTTTTTCCCATTCATTCCACCGTTCAACGCTGTAGTCGGTATCCTCGTCTGAGTGGCAGTCGTAACAGGAATTGGTAATAACGGTGCTGGGGCTATTTGTCTTGCCTGCCGCAGTGTTGGCATCAGACATAGCTTTGCTTGTGTATGGCTTTATAATGTCAAAGACGTGAGAAGAAATATCATTATCTACAGCGCTTTTGGCTGTTTTGAGCATATGGCAGCCCGTGCAGAGGCTTCCCCCAACATTTGATGAACTATAAAGGTGTTTGGCATGTTTGTTTTGTAATTCACCATCCTTTTCCATAGTTTTTGTAAGACCATCGTGACAGTTAATGCAGAGCTTATTGTTGTCACTTTCCCGTAATAATTGGGGCGCGCCGCTCACGCCTGAACCGTGCGGTTCGTGACAGGTAAAGCATTTAAGCCCGACGTTGTTGTAGTGGTAACTCCCGACAAAATCCTGATATTGTTGGCGATGTTTTTGAGAATGATTATTCTCTGAAGCATTTTCACCAAAAGTAGTTGTATCATTATCGTTCCAATAGCCAGCCGTAGGTTTACCATCAGAACCTGTTTCCTCAATATAATTTGCTAGGATTTTGCCCGGTATAAATGGGGTAATCTCTTCACCGTTGATGATGCAGGGATATTCTGTCTCAAATTCAGCGCCGCTTTCACCTGCCTTATTTATTACCCTGATATGGCATTGACCGCAAACTTCATTGCCACGGTCGGTGGCCAGGTATTTAGGATTAACGATGTGTCGTGCTTTTCCACCACCTTCGGATACATGAAGTCCACCAGGCCCATGACAGCTTTCACAGGAAATACCCAGTTCTTTGGAACCCGAAACAAACTCTCCGTCATCATTTTTTGTTATACTCAGGCCTGTAGCGTGGCAACCTTCGCAATTCTGCTCAAAAGATTTATCTTTATTAGGAGGGGTATTTGCATCTGTGGTTATTAAAGTATTGTCACTGTTGTACCAGTTGCTCGCATTGTAGGAAACCCACGCGGCGTCGGGGTTGTTCTCATCGACGTTGCGGTTATTATACTGGATGGGTAAAATGTAATGGCTGTTTCCAATCTTTACCTGGTATCTCTGTTTCCCGGCTAAAGCCACACCGCCATGGGTTCTGGCTATGGTATAAGTGACGGATGTTGACTCGTCAGTTAAATCATAGAGGGTAACTTTATATTCATCATTCTCGGCAAAGGGTTTAAATTTTACTTTGCCGTCACTTGTGGTAATGATGTCTCCATTGAATGGGGCGACAACTGTCTCAGACGTTGGCGTGCTGATGGTCTTTGCATGAGCGGTATCATTCCAGTCCTTTTGTTTAGGATGACAACTTAAACATATTGTACTTCCAACGTATTCAGAATCGGCATGTGATGCTGCGGAGAGTTTAATTTTGACGCTCCTGGTCTTTTTCGATTTTACTGTAACATTGAATTTATCATTCGATAGGTAGAATTCGTCAGAAGAGGGCTTAGCCCTGACGATGTATTTGCCGGGTATCAGACCGGTTATCTTAAACTTTCCTTTATTGTCGGTTGTGGTTACATCTTCAAAGGAATCTCCGTATACCGTTTCTTCAGTAAGAGACTGAATACTTATGGTTACATCGGAAAGGGGTAGTCCATCGGTATTGGTAACTTTACCGACAATTATCCCAGTGCCAGCCGATGCATCTCGTTGTCCATCGGTTTCAATTAATTTGTTTAAAAAGTATAAAATCGCTGGCTTTTGGTTCGTTGGAGAAGATGCCCATGACGCCAGGGAGCAAAGCATGACGACTGCGATTAGAGCGCTTATCAAGAACAGATATTTTTTTACCGACATAATTAACTCACCTTTTAAAATCTGTAAAGATGTAAATAATTTACATAATGTAAAAGTTAAATTACCATACGTTTCAATGATATGTCAAACATAAATTGTTGATTTGAATGTTAAATACTATGCAAACTACTTGTCAGGCAAGATGGGCTTGAGTCTGTAATATAAGATGCCCATCGGACGTCATAGGTAGGGGCAATGCCTGAATATTCCCGGATAACAGAGGTCTCTTCGTTTTGCTTATAACCGTTATTGCGCACAGTTATCAATGTTTAAAACGAACAAACAGCCTTCCAAAATTTACGCTGTCTTTATCTATGCGATGAGAAAGTTTTTTTATATCAGGCCGGTTGAGAAACCGCAAGACGGTTTTTTTTAGCTGCCCGCTTCCCTTTCCGGGGATAATTTCCACGATAGCAATTTTTTTCTCGACGGCCTCAGTAACGACTCGATTGAGTTCGCTTTCAATTAAATGCCCTTTTTTACAGATATTGTGGAGATCGAGTTTTAGTTTAGCCATGCAAACCACGCCAGCATTGGTAAAGACACATCAGCAATTCCCCCTTGAGAGGACAATGTAACCGCAACCACAGTGATGCGTTATCCGTCACTAAAATACTTGTCATGCCAGGATGAGAGACAAAAGCCGCTATTACTCATTTTCCATGACGACTCGTCCGTAAATATGCTGAACCGGCCTTGCATCACACTTAAAGAGTTCGGCAAATTTGTTTACCTCTGCCTGTGAGACTTCAATCGGCTCCTTTAGCACCAGCCAGTTCACATTTTCAGTGCACGGTGGCGTAGTAAGCGATCCTGCATGAGTTCGTATTTCCTGTGACCGATGGTAATGTAACTTCCCTTGCCGTAGTTGAACTGAATGGTATGACTGTTATTTATGATCCTTAGGGGGGGGTAATAATTAAAGACTATAATTATGTGTTAGTAAATTAATAAATAAACGTGCAAGGTTTATTAAAAAGCCTCCTTTTACTCTTTTTCATTTTAACAATTTATAACTTTTTTTCAATCATTCTGTCAATTGAAAACTTCACTGTTTTTTTGTTCTTTTACGGGATTATAGTAAAATTTTGCGCAGGGGGCAGGAACCAAAATAAAGAATTTTTTGTTTTATGTGACAATTTATTCTTGAATAGTCTTTGCTACATTAGCTATGAAGATACATTTCATACTATTTCCAATCTTAATATTAGTGTGCTTAAGTAAAGCCCTGTTTGCTGAAAGATATGACGATGCAAACAAGTATTACTTAGAAGCTTACAATCTCTATAGGTTTGGCAAAATGGAGCAATCCATGGAACTGTTAAAAAAGGTGATAGAGATTGATCCAGACCATGCTGAGGCACATTTTGGTCTTGGAAGTATCTACTTCAGGCAAAACATGTATGATGACGCTGTCAGGGAATTTACCAGGGTTACCCGTATTAAACCGGAATACGCGCAAGTTTATGAGAGACTCTGGTTGTCATACAAAAAATTGGGAATGAACGATAAGGCAGAGGAGGCGCTTCAAAATTATAAAAAAATAATGGTAGAACGTATGCAGGCATTGTCTGTAGGGCCGCCGCAGGTAGTAAAACCAGTTACCACTCCCCCTCAAGAAAGCAAGGTAGAATCAAAGCCATCAACGACAGAGGTAGAAACTTCTCAACCATCTGAAATGAAATCATCCGGGGACACTATTCCTGGGACGAGATTAGCAGAGTCCGCGCGTTCGGAATCTGAAGAGGAGGAAGAAAAAGAAGAGGTGGAGGAAAAGGAGGATATCCTTTCTGTCGTAAAACCCGCAATCCCACAATTGAAAAAGTCTGCAGAACGATCAGATAAAGAGCCAAAAACATCTATTTCAGAGACCGGCCCGCCCAATACAAAACCAGTCTACCCCGCATTACAACCTGCCAAAGCTGAATCTGACACAAAGCTCAACCTAAAATACAATTCTCCACTTACACAAGCGAAACAGCATACTTTGTTCAAATCATTCAAAAATAAGAGCGCTACATTTTTTGACACCCCATTCAGCGCAATTGCTGAAATATTGAATAAATCTTATATCGGCAAGCTTTTAAAAGGTCTCATTTACTATATCATTACCGTTCAAATCTGGCTGTGTGTTGTAACTTCTCTATTCATATATTTCCGTAAAAAAAACCATAAAAGGCAGATATCCCATGATTTATAAAACTTCATAAAAAAGAAAGGAGCAAAGCAAATAAGTTTAATAAATATTACCCTGATTGTATATGTGATAGCGTCTATTGCTTATATAACAAGAGAAATCTGGAGGTCGGCGGTTACAAAATGGATTTCTCTTGGAATATTCATTCTGGCATTTTGGCTACTTATTTCCTTTGGGATAGTGAACTTTACTTTTGTAGGTTTAAATTATCTGCCTTCTGCTGCCGATAGCGAACATATTTACGGCTCCAAATAACGGTATCATAAAGGAGATAAAAGATGAGTACCATACTCGTGGTAGAAAATGATAAAAATCATCTCTTGTTATTAAAACAAGAACTACTGTTAGAGGGATATAACATCGTTACTGCACATGACGGTTGCGAAGCGCTAAAAAAGACAAATGAACATCTCCCGGACCTTGTGATAATGGACACCTATTTGCCAGATATGGATTGTGTTGAACTGGTGGAGAAAATCATATACGGGCACCGAAAGATACCTGTCATCATCAACACATCATTCAGCGGCAATAAGTGTAGACTTATTGCCTTGTTGACCGATGTTGACATTGTCAAGAAATCCTCTGATTTGGCAGAATTGAAGTGCTGTATAAATAAATTTATAGATAAAAAAGGTTTTAAATGACGGAACTTTTTTCATACATACGAGGAGACCTATTCCATGATAACAAAAACATTTTTTGAATGCGCAAACTGTGGCAACAAGGAAACATTTGTAATTTTTACGAGCAGTTTTAGAGTTGTTAAACAATCTCCTGAATTTGGAATACGTTTAGAAAGCGGTATTTTACCTAATTTGCGAGAAAAAGATAATTACGTTGAATGCCAGTTATGCTCTCATAAATTCGGCCTTATTCATGAAAGAGTTGATACATAATATTGGGAATAACTACAGATCATCCATTGAGAAATTACTTGCTGTGAAAAACTAAAAGGGGAGGGATATACCCTTAAAGTCCAATCTCATATCTCAAAACAGTTCGGCTCATCATTAAGGAATGCACTTCTCTTGTTTACTCGATGGCTTACACAGTACAACATGCCTAAGATACAGCTTTATATCAGAGTAGAGACTTGCCAAACCGACAAAATATCTTTATAGTAGTGATCAAGATGCAAGATAAAAGATAAAGAAATTAAAATACTATACGGTTATTTTGAGAGCATTTTCCGGGAGATAGTCCAAATGAGTGAACAACCAAACAAAGTCATCTATTCTATGCATAAGGTAAGCAAACATTATGAGAAGAAACCTGTATTGAGGGACATTTCCCTTTCGTATTTTTACGGCGCAAAGATTGGCGTGCTGGGCTTAAATGGTTCGGGAAAGAGTTCCCTCCTGCGCATCCTTGCCGGAGTAGATAAGGACTTTAACGGACAGGCAAACCTTTCCGCCGGTTATACAGTTGGATTTCTGGAACAGGAACCTTTACTGAACGAAACAAAAACAGTGCGTGAAATTGTGGAGCAGGGTGTTCAAGACCTGGTAGACCTTCATAATGAGTACAACCGATTAAATGAGCGATTTGCCGAACCGATGTCGGCTGATGACATGAACAAGCTCATAGAACGGCAGGGGGAAGTACAGGAAAAAATCGATGCGCTTGGTGCGTGGGATCTGGATGCCCGTCTGGAAATGGCGATGGACGCCCTGCGTTGCCCCGAAGGGAACATGCCCATAAAGGTATTATCAGGTGGAGAACGACGCCGTGTAGCGCTTTGCCGGTTATTATTGCAAAAACCTGATATTTTACTTTTAGACGAACCGACTAACCACCTTGACACCGAATCGGTTGCATGGCTGGAACATCATTTGAAAAGTTATGCAGGAACCGTAATCGCGGTAACTCATGACCGTTATTTTCTCGATAATGTAGCCGGTTGGATATTGGAGCTGGACAGGGGGTATGGAATTCCCTGGAAGGGGAATTATACGTCATGGCTTGAGCAAAAACAAAACAGGTTACAGCAGGAAGAAAAACAGGAGACAGAACGACAAAAGACCCTACAGCGCGAGCTGGAATGGATCAGAATGACTCCAAAGGGCAGGCACGCAAAATCAAAGGCGCGTATTAACTCGTATGAATCGCTCCTTGAACAACAAAGTGAAAACCGGACAAAGGATTTAGAAATCTATATCCCACCAGGACCGAGACTGGGTAATTTGGTTATTGAGGCAGATAAGGTCACCAAGGCATACGGTGATAATATTTTAGTCGAGGGGATGACGTTTTCCCTGCCACGCGGAGGAATCATTGGAATCATCGGTCCTAACGGCGCCGGCAAAACCACACTGTTCAGAATGATTATCGGTCAGGAAAAACCGGATGCCGGTACGATTCGGGTTGGTGAGTCAGTTAAGCTCGCATATGTCGAACAAAGTCGTGAAATCCTTGATCCAAAGAAAACCATATGGGAGATAATTTCGGGGGGACGTGACATTATCCGGCTTGGCAGCCGGGAGGTCAATTCACGCGCATACGTGGCGCGCTTTAACTTTTCCGGGACAGACCAGCAAAAACCTGTGGGAACGTTGTCCGGGGGAGAGCGGAACAGGGTGCATCTTGCCTGTATGCTGAAAGAGGGCGCCAATGTGCTTCTGCTGGACGAACCCACGAACGATCTCGACGTAAACACCATGCGGGCGCTGGAAGACGCCCTGGAAAATTTCTCCGGCTGTGTCGTGGTAATCAGCCATGACCGCTGGTTTTTAGACAGAATTGCCACCCACATTCTGGCATTCGAGGGCGATAGCAAAGTCGTCTGGTTTGAAGGAAATTATTCCGAATACGAGGCTGATAGAAAAAAACGTCTCGGCACGGCCGACGACCAGCCCCATCGCATCAAATACCGGCATTTGACCAGGGCTTAAAGTTGTGTAAGATTGGATTTTAATTTATTACATTCGGGAAATGGAGCTACAGCAACATCAAGAAGCAAGATATTATCGAATTTCTGTTTTACCTTTGAATTGACTGTCGTAATTCCTGATAATCTCTATTGCCACACCCATTTCCATATTGCCTGCTATATATGAGACTGTCCCTGTATGATCAGGGCAGTAGCAGTAACCGCCTGGGATTGGCCATTCGATGCAGGGACACCGAGGATCAATCCGTGGATCGAAATTGATATAACACCACGTGGGCTTTGTTGTAGCGCCCAGACCCACACCGTGCACTACCTGCTGAAAGTTATTTTCAATGCTGGTGCGTGCTTTCCCTGCATTCAATGATTCTGTGGATAAATAAGAAACCACGCCAAGTACAAGACACAGGAGTATGCTTAAAAATAAGAGATATTTTTTGTTCATGATTCATTTTTCGCCACGAATTTTACTTAATATATCCCGTAAAGATTGGATGGATTTTTCTGCTCCTTCCAGTCGTTCTTGCAAATCAAGGATCGCCTCTTCGGTAACGAAGGCGCTGCTGCCATAGCCCATGGTGCTTACGGCGTAAAGGATATCGAGGGTACTCACAATACCCACAACCTGCCCCTTGTCCTGAATAATAATCCTGTGGATTTTTTTATCATGCATTATCTTTGCAAGTCGGTCTATCGTATCATCCACCTGTGCTGTAATGACATGGGAAGTCATGATATCTTTTACCACCGTTTTTCCAAAATCTTTTGCCTTTGATATTTTATCGAATGCCTTTTTTTGTTTTCCATTGGTGTCGCTATAAAATGATTTTTTATTGCTGAGACCTCGTTTTTTGCTTGTTTTCTCATCGTATTCAACAATATCAGTCTTTGAAACGACGCCAACAAGTTTTCCATCTTTATCAACAACAGGTGCACCATTAATATGGTTTTTGATCAAAATTTTTATGAGTGTATGGATTGGTGTATCCGAATGGACACAGACCACCTTTTCCGTCATTAAATCTTTTGCCACGAATTTATAAGTAGACATAGTCGTTCCTCCATGATGTTTACAAATTTTATTTTTTACACAATCTTTGCAAGAGGGTATAGGTATTTTTAAAGGTTTTTTTGTCATCGAGATGATGGGAGATATAATCATTCAGGTATCGAAATGCCTCTTCGTAGCGCTTCTTTGCAATGTAATTATCCAGAAGTAAAATAACAGGGCGGTTATCATAAGGATTACACATCAGTGCCTGTTGACAGTATTTCATTGATTTTTCATGCTTCATCTCATTATTTGCATTGCGTGCCTTATATAAAAATATCTCTGCAATAAGCTCCAAATCGTTCATAATCTTCTTTTGAGAATTATCCCTGTCTGCATTTTTTACGATCCCATCGCTATGGGTATGTTCAAAGTAGTGTTTCTGTTTTTCAACTAAAAGCATATTATAAATATGGCCGGGAACAAAGATGTTATTTATGTCTATGCCAAAGCGCCTGCAAATAATGGTGTATCGAATTGCATAAGAAAGGCAATTTCCTACCCTGAGATTAAGTGTATCTCTGATATCATAACAATCATTGTATGTCCCTTCATTAGCGTTTCTTTGTAACCAGTCGAATAGGAACTGTGCCTTAGTTAATGGGTCTGTTATATTATTAACGCATGTTTCCCGACTGATTCGGGAGATGAGGGTGTCGATCTTTGTTAGATACGACTGCATTTTTTTACCAGTGTCTACACCAGATGCAATAAGACAAGCCTGTTCGAATGGCATGTCCAGCCGTCCATCCTGAATATCACATATCAACGATGCTTCCAGTTGATTCGGGTCTTTTTTGTTAGCAAATTCTGTGTACTGCACGGAATGGCAGCCTGCAAGGAGCGTTAGTGATATGATGAAAAGTCGTAACAGTTCACCCCATCCCCTAACCCCTCCCACCAGGGGAGGGGAATACTCATTGTTCTCTTGTATTCCTCCCCCAGTCGCGCTCACTGAGGGGGAGAAAGTCCTCCCCCTGTCCCCCTCCGGAGGGGGAGAAAGGGGGAGGTTTAGATGGGGATAAACTGTAATTGTTGATAGAGAACGTTTCATGTGCTATTCTAACCTGGCTTTAATTGAGTCAAGTAATTTTTCCTGGGTAAACGGTTTTTCCAGGAAGACCAAAGAGGGATCTATTTCAAATATCGTTTTATACGAACGAGGTGAAAAACTGCTTGCAATAATGATGGGAATGCCGGCATAGAATGGGTCTGATTTCAATTGTTTAAGAAAGGCATCGCCAGTCATTTCATCGAGTAACAAGTCAAGAATGATGAGGTCGGGTTTGTCTTCCTTGATTTTTTCAAACGCCTGTTTTCCATCAAGGGCGCGATTGACTATATAATCAGTCCCTTCGAACATCATCGTGTAAAAAAAGAAAAAATCGTCTTCGTCTTCTATGATGAGTATTTTTCTACTCAAAGCGTAGCTCCTTTTTACTTTTTAGTTTACGAAACGCCTTCTTGAGCAACAGGTAAGGTGAATTTGAATGTGGAACCTTTTCCGCGACCCTCGCTTTCCACCCATAAATGTCCCTTGTGAACTTCAATGATATTTTTACATATTGCAAGACCTACCCCTGCGCCATCCACCCTCGGACGTTCCTGGAAAAATCTTTCGAACAGTTTTCCGAATTGCTCTTTTGGCAACCCGATACCAACCCCTGTATCTTTTACGGCAAATTCTATGCTGGCATCCTTTTGCTCCAGGAAAACGTGTATTTCTCCTTTTTCAGTGTATTTTATGGCATTATCTATGAGGTTGGTAATTACACGCTGAATCTCTTCCTTGTCACCGATTACTGCTGGCAATCCCTGATTCACGTGATTAATTAAAGCCAATCCTTTTTTTTCAGCTAAAAGTCTCATTGTTGTGACTGTCTGTAAAACGAGCACGTCCATCAGGATGGGTTCCTTCCTAAACACCATTCTGCCTGATTCCAAAACAGAGAGGTCGAGTATACTTCCAATTGTTTTTCGTAATCTTTGCAAACTATCGTTGATAATCTTGCTGAATTTTTCTTCTTTTGAGCGGTCTATATGCTCTTTCTTTATCTCCTTTGACCACAGATCGATTGCCATCTGCACCTGTGCAACGGGTGATTTAAGCTCGTGAGATACGTCCCGTATCATTTTATCCTTCATCTGATCGAGGGTCAGTAACTCCTTATATGCCTTCTCAAGATTGCTGCTCTGTTTTTCCAGCTCGTGATTCATACGAACCAGGTCTTTTGTCCTTTCCTCCACAGTCTTCTCAAGATTGGCTGTATAGTTCTTGAGTATCTGTGTTTTTTCTTCCAGGAAACTCGCCATTTTATTGAAGGAATTAGAAAGTTCTCCGATCTCGTCGTGGGAGGTGGTTTTTACCCGTTTACTATAGTCGCCTTCAGAAATGCTTTTTGTTACTTCCGTGAGATATACGATAGGGTCGGACATTTTTTTCCCAAAGAAAAAAGCGGATGATATGACTGCGATTGTCACTATTAACATAATTGAAGAAACGATTGTATGAAGTTTTTTGACCGGTCCGTAACCTTCATCCACATCAATTTCCGCAATAACTCCCCAGTTAAGTTCCGGAATCCATTGCCAGAAACCCAGCACCTGCGTGCCTCGATAATCCATGTATCCCTCTCCATCATATCCACTATTTCCTTTCAGGCACGATTCAACGCTTCTCGTAAATTTTCCTGTCGCAGTATCTGTTACTCTGAGTTCGAGAGTCGTTCTTTGCCGGACGATCCCAAAATCTTTTAGGTCTTTTAAAAACTTGGATTCAGAAATCATAAATCCGTTTTTATTGATCAGATATGTCTCTCCAGTTTCCCCCAGGCGGACGCTTCTCATGAGTTTGCTGATCTCCATTACATCCACCCTCAGACATACCATGCCAATAACCTTATGCTCATAGATAACCGGAGCGGAGATATAGAGGGTTGGCATACCAAGTTCGAGTTTTCCATATTCATTTTCCAATGGAATCACAGAAGGCGAAATATCCGATACAAAGGTACCGCCGCTGACGGCCTTTTGGAAGAATTCAAACCCTGCCACATTGGTAATTACTTTCCCGGTCGAGGTTGTAACCTTTAGATCCCCGTGACGGTCACAAATGAAGATCTCTTTATAGCCGTAAACCTCTCTGAGGGTATTTAAATGGTGGAGCAGTCTATAAAAATTTTCACTCCCCTCGGATTTATATATGACGCCGGGTACATTAGGGTTTTCGGCAACAATCCTGGCATCTGCCTTTCTTTCCTCGATCCATCGCAAAATGAGTTCCGTCTGCTTGTGACCGACGCCTTCGAGGTTTTGTATCAGTGCGTCCTGTAACGCCTTTTTCTCGGTGGGATAAACAAATATCCTCATGATAAAAATAGGAAATACGGAAAGCAGGATTGAAAAAATGATGATCTTAGTTCGTATAGATTTGTAAGAAGGAATATGAAATTTCCTTAGTATTTGAAGGAAGATATTTTTTGGGATTACATATTTTTGCAGGATCTGTTTTATGGGAGTATTCATTCTATAAAATAACAGATTCCACGAATTATTTCTATTGGGATTTATTTCTGACAAAAGAAGGGATGTTCTTCATGTATTGCTCTATCAGTTCAACAGTAATTTCTGCAACACCATCTTTCGCGGCATAGGACTCAATTGCTTTTTTGGCCCTGCCCCGAACAAATATTGGCGCTTTCTCCAGGCGTTGTTTCGCCTCTGCTGTCCATCCCGGTGACGAAGGAGTTTCTCTTTTTGCCGACTCGTCGGATGCCTTCAGATATGCCTGGAATTTCGTAACGATACCCTCATTTCTGGCAGTTCGTTCACCAAGAAACGTCTTAATCTGGTCGATGACTTCTTTTTTGTGCACACTCTTCAGCTTTTCTTTGGCCTTGTCCCAGGCATCCATACGGAGTTCGTCGAATCCGATATTTTTGATGCGCCTGGAAGCAAGCTTCATAGACTCATCCCTTATTTCGGAGAGGAACTTAGAGGTAATTTCCCTGTAACCGTGCAGACGCGCCTTTTTCTGCATGAGCTTGTAAATGCCGGGCCGTACAAAGTCAGGAGCATGTTCCACGCGTTTCCGGGCCTCTTCAGTCCATGGTATCTCTTCGTTCTCTTGTAACTGGCTATTATTTTCAATAAGATGTACGTCTTTATTTCCATTCATAGATTTTGGGAATGCCGTCTTCCTGTTTGCCGTCATTTCTTCACGTGCAGCCTTCATTACTTCTAATGTTATTTCCTGATGATTATTTTTTGCAGCAAAGCGTTCTACATTTTTGATGACCATGCCTCTGCCAAAAGAAGGGATTTGTTTGAGGATATTTTTTGCTTCAGGACTCCAGTTCATAGTGAAATTCTCTTCTGTGCCAAACGTTTCCGATGTGGACAGACGGATGACCTTGTCCCCGTATTTCCCGGGGGTATAATTACACCATGCATCCTCGTCCATTTGATTTCCCGTTGTAGCCAGCGCCCGCGCGCGGCATCCCTTGCAAATATCCATAAATTCGCATACACCGCACCTGCCGTTGAGGTTGACAAACCGCAGGGTTTGGAAATCTGTGGTATCTTTCCAGATTTCTACAAAACTCCTTTCTCTCACATTTCCAGACACGTTGGGCATATAAGGACAGGGAGTGATATTGCCTTCCGGTGTAATCCTGCAATAGTGAGTGCCGGCGGGGCACCCGCCCGCATACGCCCTGATGAGTGGAGAAGAGGTATCGTGTTCATAGACAATTCTTCGGTAGTGGGGAGCGCATTTTGCCCCTACCATCATCTTTCCATGATATTTTATTTGTATGTCATAAAGCCGGTGCAATGCCTGGTCGTACTGTTGTGGCGTAATATCCGTCAGGTCTTGTCCCTTTCCGGTACACACGAGAAAAAACAGATTAAAAACCTTTGCGCCGAGGTTGTAAGAAAATTCAACAATATTGGGGATTTCATTAAAATTTTCTTTGGTGACTGTGGTTTGTATTTGGAACTCGATACCCTGTCTTCGACATGCCTCGATTCCATTAAGGGTGTCGTCCCAGGCGCCTGAAATTCCCCTGAATGTATCATGTCTTCCGGGAACGATAGAGTCAAGACTGATGCCAATTCCCGTTACCCCGCTTTCCTTGAGTTTCTTTGCAATATCATCGTCGATCATATTCCCGTTAGTTCCCAGCACTACCATCATTCCTTTCTGAGAGGCATAAGAGGATAGGTCATAGATGTCTTTTCTTAATAAAGGTTCCCCGCCCGTAAGTATCAATAACAGGTTGGGATTAAGCTCTGCCATTTGATCTATGAGCTTATAGCCTTCCTGGGTGCTGAGTTCACTGACAGATTGATTGGTTAAAGCATTTGTATCAAGATAGCAATGGCTGCAGCGCAGGTTGCACCGATAGGTCGTGTTCCACGAGATTGCGTATGGTTTGTAATCCATTTGTAATAATACCTTATTAACACGGAGTATTTTAGGAAAACAACGACAAATGATATATCATAGTGATTTAAAAAACAACACATTTTATCTGTTGTGTAATAGATTTCGGTAAACTAAAATATGCTAGTTTTTAATTTCCCGGATGTTCGTTATTATTCTCGAAATATTATTGAATTCTATTTATAATAATTTCAGAGTTAATGATGTGAATTAATATTCCATGGCTCCTTTTTAAAGGGGAATAATTTTCTGAGGGAGTGTGTACCATTAACGCGCCAAAAGTAGGTTTAAAACGACTCGAAACCGTATGGTTCCAGGTAACGGGTACCCTTTGTAATTTACAGTGCACTCATTGTTTTATTTCTTGCGGGCCGAAAAATAAAACACATGAGATGTTAACCGTAGATACTGTCCGGTGGTACTTGAAAGAGGCATCAACGCTGGGAGTAAAAGAGTTTTATTTTACGGGGGGAGAGCCATTTCTGCATCCTCAGATTGCGGACATTATAAGCGAGACATTGAACTACGGTCCGGCAACAGTTCTCTCAAACGGCACTCTGATAACAGATGCGGTTGCACAAACCTTTAGCCAGATATCTCGTAATTCCAAACATAAATTGGAATTCAGAATAAGTCTTGAGAGTCCTATTGAGGCAGAAAATGACCAGATACGGGGTAATGGCTCTTTTCAGAGGGCGGTTAAGGGTGTTCAAGCCTTGTTATATGTGGGTTTCAACCCTATTATTACAACTGATGACTGGACAAAATACGGAAAGTTTGCAAAAGAAACTGATGCGGACTTTAGGTCATTGATAGGTACTCTTCGTGCTCCACAATTAAGGTTAAAAAAACTACCCTTAGTCCTTCTGGGACGTTGCGCCGAACTAATCAGACCTTACCACGAGGATGAACGAGTTACCGGGAAGTGTTTTGATAACTTTGATATAAATAACCTCCAGTGCGCCACCAGCCGTATAGTAACCAGTAAAGGGGTCTTTGTTTGTCCCATACTTATTAACGACACAAAGGCGTGGATGGGCTGGACATTAAAAGAATCCCTCAAACCGTATACGATGGAATCACCCGCTTGTTATACCTGCAGGACGTCTGGATTAACCTGCAAAAATGACGATTCCGTTTCATACGAAACCCGTCTCTCTCAAAATGATGAAGAAGTAAAGGTTATTGAGAAAGAAACCGTCAGGAAATCAGTTAACAAATTTTATAGTACTGCTGCCGCTCATACACAAAAGGAGCTGTGTTGTCCTACCAATTACGATTCTGCAGATTTATCCCATATCCCCCAGGAAGTATTGAATATTTCTTATGGATGCGGCAGTCCCATGACATTGGCTCAGATTGAATCAGGAGAGAGCGTGCTGGATTTAGGCTCTGGCGGAGGTGTGGACTGTTTTATTGCTTCCAAAATGGCCGGCGATAGAGGGCGAGTTGTAGGCATTGACATGACAGATCAAATGCTGATTAGAGCCAATGCATCAAGAGAGAGCGTCGCAAAGAAACTTGGCTTTGATAATGTGCTGTTTATAAAAGGGTTTTTGGAAGAAATACCCCTGACAAATGAATGTATTGATGTCGTTACGTCTAATTGTGTAATCAATTTATCCGACCAGAAGGAAAAGGTTTTTCGGGAGATATTCAGGATATTGAGAAAAGGGGGCAGATTTGTCATATCCGATATTTTCTCCGAAAGGGATGTTCCTTTGTTCATGAAACAAAATACTAAATTATGGAGTGAGTGCATATCCGGGGCAATTACAGAAGTTGAGTTTGTTAATAAAATAAAGGCAATGGGTTTCTATGGACTGGAAGTCATTAATCGTTATCCTTACAAGAAAGTGGAGGGATTTCAATTTTACTCGATAACCATAAAGGCATACAAATTTAATAAATCAAAGGAATGCGAGTATAAAGGGCAATATGCTATCTACAAGGGGCCTTTCAGCTTTGTTTCAGATGATGATGGGCATACCTATCCCGTAGGAACTCCTGTGGAGGTATGTACCGATTCGGCATGGAAGCTTTCGAATCCTCCGTATAAAGGGATGTTTATTGTGTCGGATATACAGAATTTAGATGTAGGGAAACCATGCGGACCTGAATGCTGTTAGTAAAAAGAGAGACAGATACAGAAAAGGAAAAATGTCTTAAATGTTTCATAGGGGAAACAATAAAGTGGTAGAGATAAAACCTGTAACTGGAAAAATTGATGCAGTAGTGAATGTACCGGGTTCGAAGAGTTATACAAACCGTGCGCTTATAACGGCGGCGTTAGCAGATGGGGAATCCACAATAACCAATGCCCTTTTTAGCGATGACACCAAATATATGGCGTCCGGCTTGAATGCGTTAGGGATACCCATCAAAGAAGATCCAAATGCTAACAGATTTATCATAAACGGTAAAGGTGGAATCATCCCGGCGAAACAGGCAAATCTGTTTATCGGCAATGCAGGGACTGCCATGAGGTTTTTAACTGCCATGCTAACCCTGGGTAACGGGGTTTATGAAATTGACGGTATCGAGCGTATGAGGCAAAGACCGATACAGGATTTGCTCGACGGTTTAAAACAGCTTGGTGCTGATGTCGTGTCTAAATTTAATAATGGTTGCCCGCCTGTATTAATTCAGGGGATCGGATTACAAGGCGGTTCGGCTGTTGTGAATGGAGATTTGAGCAGCCAGTATTTTAGCGCCCTGCTTATGACAGCGCCTTATGCAAAAACCGATGTATCGATAATAGTAAAGGGTGACCTGGTTTCGAAACGTTATGTGGATATGACGATAGCGTTGATGCGTCAATTCGGTGTGAACGTTGAAAACAACAGTTACAAAACGTTCTTTGTAAAATCTGGACAACGGTATAAGGCTTTACGGTATGAAGTTGAGGGGGATGCATCAGCAGCTTCGTATTTTTTTGCGTCCGCTGCCATTACAGGTGGAAAGGTGAGGGTTGTGGGTATTGGAAGTAATTCCTTGCAAGGGGACATACATTTCGTAGACGTTTTGAAAAGTATGGGTTGTAAGGTTACAAATAATGCCAACTGGATTGAAGTACAGGGTGATTCGCTGCACGGGATAGATGTTGATATGGGTGATATGCCGGATGTGGTGCAAACACTGGCCGCTGTGGCGGTATTCGCCCGTGGTAAGACGCGGGTAAGAAATGTAAAAAATATGCGCATAAAAGAGACAGACCGTATTGCTGCGGTGGTAAACGAACTGAGACGGATGGGCATTTCGGCGGTAGAGTATGAGGATGGCTTTGAGATCGAGCCGTCTCCACCAAGGCCGGCAGAGATAGAAACCTATGATGACCATCGTATGGCCATGAGTTTTGCGTTAATTGGGCTGCGTGCAAAGGGGATTAAGATAAAACACCCCGAATGTGTATCAAAAACATTTCCCGATTATTTTCAGAGGTTAGAGGTATTACGAAGATGAATTTTTACCACAAAGGCACAAAGGGGTTGACAATAAATAATCTGAACAAGTTTGTTGTCCGATACTTTGAAGATCAGGCACTGTCAGGGCTAAAGCCCATCCCCGTTTTTACGAGGACGAGTTCAGATAAGACCATCACTAACCCCAGCCTTAAGGCTGGGGTTAGTGGGTACACGCCATACCGGAGCTTTAGCCCTAATGGCACAACAACACGGAGTTGTTCATGTCATTTATTGTCAATCCCAAAGGTTTGTACTGGGTAATAATAACTTCTTCCCCACGGTCTTTGTGCCTTTGTGGTTAATTAATATTTACCTATGATTACATCAGATGCTAATGAAAAATATATAGTGCTTGCCCTGGAACTGGCTGAAAAAGGGCGGGGAAGGGTAGAACCAAATCCCATGGTAGGCGCTGTGCTTGTAAAAAACGGTCAAATTATAGGGAAAGGCTACCATCAGGCATTCGGTGGGGCGCATGCCGAGATTCATGCAATACATGAGGGTGGAACGAACAGCAAAGGGGCGACACTCTATGTGTCTATGGAGCCCTGTGCGCATTACGGCAAGACGTCGCCTTGTGTTGATGCAATTATTAAGGCAGGTATTACAAAGGTAGTAGCGGCAGTTATTGATCCAAACCCTATTACTTCCGGCAAGGGGATACACATGCTGAAAGGTGCGGGAATTGAGGTTGTGGTGGGTGTAATGGAGGCGCAGGCAAGAAGACTCAACGCCCCTTTTTTTAAGTTAATGCAACAGGGGTTGCCGTACATAACCGTAAAATGGGCGATGTCAGTTGATGGCAAGATCGCCACACATACGGGAGAATCCAGGTGGATCACATCTGAAGAATCGCGGGAATATGCGCATAAGATTCGTGGGCAGATGGACGGTATTTTGGTGGGAATCAATACCGTAGTGCGGGATGATCCGTTACTGACCTGCAGGATTGAAGGGGGACGAAATCCGAAGAGAATTGTCGTGGACAGCAATGCCGCACTTCCTCTAAATTCACGTCTTTTAAGCACAATCAATGAAAGTGAAATAATTGTTGCGGTAAGTAAAAATCCGCAGCTGAGTCGCATTCAGAAACTTGAGCAAATGGGATGTCGTATTGTTCAAACAAAAGATATGAATGGTCGGGTAGATTTAAAAGAACTCTTTCAGCGACTTGGTGAAATGAAGTTAACGAATATTCTCGTGGAAGGGGGCAGCAGGGTTATTACCTCTGTGATAGAAGACCGGCTTGCTGATAGGGTGATGGTTTTTGTTGCGCCAGTTATTATAGGGGGCGAGGGGGCGAAATCACCCGTGCTTGGAACAGGCATCAATAAAATGAGCGAAGCTGCAGAAATTACCGAAATTATGGTAACAAGACTTTCAAACGATATTGTTATTGAAGGTACTTTGAAATACAGTAGCTGACAAATATTGTCTTGTAAGGATAATACCCGCGATGAAACCACAGTCGTCATACTGCTTCAGAGTGGCACGACAACTGTGGTGTTTTTAGTTTCAGTAATTGTAATGACTGCAACTGTGAAATTTTAATCTTGAGGCTGCTTGGAAAGTAACATCGGGGAATACATTTGGCAGTATATTCAATCAACCATTATAAGTTATCCAGTTCACCGTCTTCGTCGTCTAATGCCCTTTCAATCTCGAATTCAATCTCTCTTCTGGGTTCTAGCACCAATTTTTTATATCTTTCCTTAATAAAAGCCAACCGTTCGGTTCTCTTTCTCTGATTATCCGTAGAATAATTAACATCTAAAATCATTGCAAAACATCTCCTCAAAAACTTTACAAAAGAAAATAACAAACAAAACACAAACTTACAAATTTCGTTGAAATTATATATTCAACTGCACTAATGTCAAGCCCAAATTGAATAAATATTTTTCCCATGCAATGACAATTGCATGAGCATATCTCAACGCAATAAATTTATTTCTTTTCCTCTTTATGCATAAAATAAAAAACCCCTGGAAATCTGTTTAAGACTTCCAGGGATTGTTTGCGCAGTTGCCCTGAAAAGACCGGCTTTATTCTTGTTTTTTCCCTTTAAATTTGCCGGTATAGCTTAATGTTGTGGTTTTTTGAAAAAGAGTAAAATAGGCATCTACCGTGCCTTTTATTTTTCCGCTCATGCGATTGTTTTTCACTTTTCCTTCATATTTTTTCATCGTTAGACTTTCGATAGTCACCTCATAACCTGCCTCTTGAAACAACTCCTCGAATTTAGATGATAAATAATCTGTGTTATATTCAAAAGACACCTTTTTGCCTTCCTGGGTAACACTTCCTACCGCCTCGTCTTCGACATAAACGGTGCCATCTGAAATAGTGATATCAAATTCATTTGTACCGCATGTCTGGCCAGTGGATGCATTGACACAAAATCTTTCCGTTGTAGACCATGTACCATCCAGGTCGTTACTTTCATCTATCGCCGCTTTTGCATCAGACAGAAGTCCATAATTTGAGAAACACACTAAGGACGCTATAACGACCATAACAAAGAACACGATGTTTTTCATGGACTATATCTCCTTAAAATGTGATAAATGGAAATCTAACAATGCATTGCCTCAGACTAATAAAAAATTTGTAACCACAGATTTCATTGATTACACAGATAAAAATGTACATAATCTGTGAAATATAATTTAATACGAGGAATTTCGATGTTACGCAATTGTAGCGAGAGATTTATCTCGTCTGAAGCAACTAAAAAGGTAATCAATAGAAATAGGCGACAGGCAACCGAATTTCATAAATTCTCAGATTTTATATCTTCTGTGTAATCTGCGAAATCTGTGGTTCTTTCCGTAAATGGGTGTATTTTGCTCATATAAAATCGCAGGGAGGATACCTCATTTGAATAAACATGTCAAGTATTTTTACAAATTTATACCCCTACCTGAACGAGTGGTTGTTCCTTTATTCCCATTCAATCGTACTGGGTGGTTTGGTGCTGATATCATAGACCACACGATTGACGCCCTTGACCTCGTTGATAATACGACTAGAAATGATTCCCAGTGTTTCGTGAGGGATGTGGCACCAGTCGGCAGTCATAAAATCTGTTGTTTCCACAGCGCGTATGGCTATGACGTTTTCGTAGCTTCTTTCGTCTCCCATGACTCCCACAGTACTCATGGGGAGCAGTACGGCGAAACACTGGGCAATTGAGCGGTAGAGTCCTGCCTTGCGTATCTCTTCGATAACAATCTTATCGGCGCTGCGAAGGATATCTAAGCGTGGCTTTGTCACTTCGCCAATAATCCGAATGGCCAGTCCCGGACCCGGGAAAGGGTGACGCCAGACAAGTTCTTCCGGTAGTCCAAGCTCTTCGCCAATCTTGCGCACCTCGTCTTTAAATAAAAACCGCAATGGTTCCACAAGTTCAAATCCCAATTCGGCAGGCAGGCCGCCTACGTTGTGGTGACTCTTAATAGTTACTGTAGGGCCTCCATGAGCGGGGATGCTTTCGATGACGTCAGGATAGAGCGTCCCCTGCGCCAGGAACTTTGCCTGAGATATTTTTTTGGCCTCTTCCTTAAAAATCTCAATGAATTCATGACCAATAATCTTCCGCTTTTTTTCAGGATCGGTTACGCTTTTCAGCTTTTTGAGAAATCTCTCCCGCGCATCAATTGGATGCAGGTCTACCGTGAAATTATTCTTAAACGTATTGATAACCTCCTCCGCCTCATAATTCCTCAAAAGGCCGTTATCGACGAAAATGCAGGACAGGTGATTCCCGATGGCCTTATGGATAAGCGCTGCCGTGACGGCGGAATCCACCCCGCCCGATAGTCCGCACACTACACGCCCATCTTTGACCTGTTTACGGATGTCAGCTACAGAATTTTCTACGTAAGAATGCATCTTCCAGTCACCCGTACATTCGCAAATTTCATATAGAAAATTCCGGAGGATCTTACTTCCCTGCGGGGTATGGGTAACTTCGGGGTGGAACTGCACACCGTGGAATGGTTTCGTTTTGTGCTTCACAGCGGCAAAAGGACAATTTTTGGTGAATGCAAGAGATTCGAATTCTGCCGGTAATTCAACCACCTGGTCGCCGTGACTCATCCATACGGTCGTGTCTTTGGAGAGTGATTTGAATAATTTGCTGTTGTCATTAACGGTGCAGGCCGTCCTTCCGTATTCACGTGTAGCTGTGGGCTGCACCGTGGCTTTTAGCATCTGACATCCCAGCTGCATACCGTAGCAGATGCCTAAAATGGGTATTCCCAGTGTAATAATTTCTTTGTCACACCCCGGGGCGTTCTTTACGTATACGCTTGCAGGACCGCCGCTAAGGATGATGCCCTTTGGGCTGGCCTTTCGGATCTCTTCAGCAGTAATCTTATGAGACACAATCTCGCTAAATACGTTATTCTCTCTCACCCGCCGTGCAATGAGCTGGGCGTATTGAGAGCCAAAATCGAGTATGAAAACTTTTTCCTTATTCTCTTCAATCATTTCATTTTCCTGGATGTAAAGTAGTTGTTGTAAAAATTCCCAATCTTTCTTTGCGCTCTTTTAATTATTCCTGGACTCGAATTCTATGAACCTCTACCACAAATAATTTCCCCTTGTAATGATTCATACTAATATAGGAACACAAATAACCTTTCAACCTTGTAATAAGCTGTGGAATGATTTCGGGATGATTTTTTACTTGCAGGGAAATAATACCTTTAAAGTTTGCAGGAGGATAACTCACTATATCCGCAAAATCTCCGTTTAATGAAATCAATATAGAATCGAGTTCCTGTGCTTTTGAGATTACAATTTGATCGGCTGAATCTGGAGGAATATAATCTCTTAATCGAAATACTTCGTTACCTGCATCTTGAAGTGATTTGATTATAAAATTGGATATGCAGTGGCCCGCAAAGAATCTTAAAGCCATTAAACCGAGACCTCAAATTCAGACAAATGACGGGCATAATCCAAACAGGCAGCAATTTGTTCTTTAGTAATATCAGGAAATTCTCCTATGATCTCTTCAGAGGTTTTGCCCGCCGCCAAATATCCAAGGATAAGACTAACAGGAATTCTAGTTTCCTTAATCCTTGGTTTACCCCTCAACACATCGGGTGTGCTCACAATATGATTTCTCCAATCCATTTCCTTCATATATTACACCAGCCTTTCTCTATTGTCCTTATAAAATCTTTCTTTGCGCCCTTTGCGTCCCCCCCATTTTCATGAGGACAAGCTTTTACGGAGAATTTCCATGCCTTAAACTAATGAGATTCCAGTATAACTTCCTTTTCACAAAAGCGACTTTTATCTTTTGTTATAAACAATTTTTATGAATTACGAAGGTGTGTCCCACGCTTCTATTTTGAGATAAAACAGATTTATACACCCAAATCCATTGTTAATAATCTTATCACATTTTCAGGCAATGGAAACATTTTTTCCTCTTTCTCTGCTTGGTCGAGATTTGTTTCATCGCCATTTTCATCGCGGAAGATAAAGTCAATCTCTTTCTTCACAAAAGCCGCCAACACAGCATAATTATAACAAATTTATTCTGGCATCTGTTTTCTGGCTAATTTGCTGATTTTTATAAAACGTCTGGCAGTTACATTTTTAATCTGAGTAATTAAAGAGTTTTTCCAGTCATTAACAAATTTTGGCGAATAAATATAAACAATTAATTTATTTTGTTCTTCTTCTTTTAATTTTTTTGTTATCTCACATAAAGCGTGTCCTGCAATCCAACGGACATATGTATCCATATTATTATTGTTAATAATCGATATAAGTGATTTAACAGCCGTTTTTGACCCTATTTTACCCAAGGCATAGGCTGCTCTTTCATGGATATCGGTATCCTCGCCCATATTTTTAAGGATTGATATGAGTGGTTCAACTGCTTTTTTCGAACCTATTACACCCAAAGCATTGGCTGCCCACCGACCAACGTACCAATCTTTAACCTTAAGGATTGATATAAGTGGTTTGGTTGCCTTTTCAGAACCTATCTTACCTAAGGCATAGGCTGCCCACCGGCCAACGTACCAATCTTTAACCTTAAAGATTGATATGAGTGGTTCAATTGCCTTTTCTGAGCCTATTTCACCTAAGGCATCAGCTACACTCCTACGGACATCTTTGTCTGTAGAACTATCTTTAAGTATCGCTATGAGGGGTTCAACTGCCGTTTCCGAACCTATTTCACCTAAAGCGTAGGCGGTACTCTTACGGACATTGTTATCAGTAATAATATTTTTAAGTATCGATATGAGGGGTTTAACAGCCTTTTCTGAGCCTATTTTGCCTAAGGCATAAGCTGCACTTTTACGGACATCCTTGTCTGAATTGCTATCTTTAAGGATCGATATGAGGGGTTCGATTGTTTTTTCCGAACCTATTTTACCCAAAGCATCAGCTACAATCCTACGGACATTTTTGTCTGTATAACTATTTTCAAGGATCGATATGAGGGGTTTAACTGCCTTTTCAGAGCCTATTCTACCTAGGGCATCGGCTACACTCTCATGGACATACATATCAGCATCCTTGTCTTTAATGACCGATATGAGGGGTTCAACTGCCTTTTCAGAGCCTATTTTGCCTAAGGCATAGGCTGCACTCTCACAAACATCTTCTGTATTCTTATATTTGAGAATCGATATAAGTGGTTTAATTGCCTTTTCTGAGCGTATTTCACCCAAAGCATCGACTACCAATCGACCCATATCTGTATCTGTATCTTTGAGAATCGATATGAGGGGTTTAACAGCCGTTTCTGAGCCTATTTTGCCTAAAGCATAAGCTGCACTTCTACGGACATCCTTGTCTGTGTTGCTATCTTTAAGGATCGATATGAGGGGTTTAATTGCCTTTTCAGACCCTATTTCACCCAGGACATCGGCTGCCCACCGACCTACATCCGTATTAAGAAGTGTAATCAGTTTCTCTATTAACTCTGAATCCGATATTTTTATCAGGACATGCCTTGCTTCTTCATTTTCTATATTTTTCAATAATTCATCAATCAGTCCTTTAAACTCAGAGCGTATCCCTTTGTATTCACCAAGGCACGAGCCGGCTAAATAAAGGTCATATTTCCTGATGGTTTTTATCAGTGCTTTTGCTGTCTCTTCATCGAGCAACCCGACGGTAAAGACGACGGTCTCATCCCAGCGTTTGTACTCAAGGCATTTTTCCAATATATCCTGATCAATACGATTATTCCTACAGAGTATATTTTTTAGATAGATCGCCGCAAGGTATTCCTGGAATGATTGGTGTGTGTAAGCAACTACCGCCTCCCCTTCCTTTTCCACAAGATTATGGGTAACACTCCATGATGTTAAGTCATCTAGCTGTTTCTTATCATCACGGAAAAATTCATATCCCATTTTCAAAGGGAATGAACCGAGGTGATTATTTGCTATTGCCTCGTAGGAAAGCCTTGCCAGGTCTTCCTGGATTCTTATTGCAGTTGTGCAGGCGGAGGACTCGCCTTTCTTATCACGCTCCCATTTTTCAAAAAGATAGCTGATAAATGTTGTGTAAAGTGACGTGCGATTCTTTATCTCAGAAAGCCTGTCATTTAAAAGAAGTGTTTTAACCATCTTGAGTAGAATGGGTACACTTAACAGGTCATTATTGCGGCTGAGTATTGCCTGAAAATCTTCATTATTGTAATATTTCCCAACGTATTCTTTAATTTTTTTGTTATCAAGGAGTTGAATTTGCAAGTATTCGTATTTTGGATCAAGGTCTTTCTTGATCCATTCATAGCCAATGGGTCTGGTAGTTAGAATAATTTTGTTCCTCTCTCCAAAGACGTCTTTATGCTTTAAGCTATTATTAATATTGCCATATTTTCCTATCTGGTCTAAACCATCAAGGAGAAACAAAAACCGTCGCCCCTCTGCGTCATATTTATTGAGATTATATCGCGTATCAAGAAGGGAAAAGAACGCATCCCTTGTTTGTATCTGTGAGACGTCCTTAATCTGAATAAAGAGGGGGATGTATTCTGCATTTTCGCATTCCGAGCAGACCTGTTTTGCTATCCAAAGCAAGAGTGAGGTTTTCCCGATACCAAGATCTCCAACAACCATGTAATCTCGTTCGCTATTTACAATCTCCTGGACAGTGATTGAGTCAAAGCAATATTCCTGTTTTTCCGATAGTTCATCGGGATTAAAAGCAGGGTTGGGGTTACTGTGGGGGAATTTCTCTTTGGATGGATCGTGCCGTTTTCTTCTTATCTGAATATGAGGTACAATATATTCGTTCATTCTAAACTCTTTTTAAGCTCTTCATCATACCTTTTTGCTAATTTGTCAAATAGCTCACGTAATGGCTTTTTTCCTGTGGTTGGTAAACTGGTGTTAATTATATTCCCGTTTCCTTGAATTACCGTTGTTCCGGGACTATTTGTAATAGACAGATTTTGCTGCATCTCTTGTTTTTTGTCAATAATTTCAGGTTTTTGGCTTATTCTTGGTTGTGGCTTCCCATCCGGTTTCTGGGGTGGTAGTTTTACCCTTTTCCACAAAGGTCTCCATATCATGCCAGGCTCACTTTCACTATCCGGACCCGCCCAGATAATCGGGAGGGTGTTATTTGGGACGTTGTGGGGAAAGATAAATAGGCTTTGAGAATCTTCATATCCTAAAGGATGATCCGGATATAATTGATTGCCATACTTCTCGCATATCTCTTTTAGCCGTTTTCTCAGTTTGGGATCAGGGAAATAACAGGAATTATCTGAAAACGCCTTGTATTCCTCAGATACTATTTTTGCTGAAATAACCTTTTCAAAACCAGCATTTTCTTCTACCTTTCTTAAACCTTTTTCAAAGGCTACGAGATTTGCATAGTATTTTTTTATATTTTGGGGAATTGTGGAAAGTTTTTCCTCAAAAAAACTTATTGCCTGATCTCCAGAGCCTATTATGTCATCAATGAAAACCAGCGCTTTGATATCAGCTAAGTTAATATTCGTAAAGGGTTCATATGGGAAACATTTTTGGGAAATTTTCAGTTTCTTGCGAATGCTATACAAGAAATTACCTCCGCTGGCACTGGGGGAATTGCCTAAGGGATAGAACCTTACTCCTGAAAAATCGTTATTAAATATTTTCTTGAGTTCCTCTGATAAAAACCCTAACCACTTTTGAATTTGGACATAAGAGAAGACTTCAACCTTCTCAAGAATAAACACCATATCGTCTTGTTCAGAAGGCTCAAAATTCTCAAACCAATCCTTAACTTCTGCCTTTTTTGCCTCTACTACTATCCCTGCTGATTTCCATTTTTTTAATACAGCATCAATACGTTGATCACGTTCGTTGATAC
>Ga0194127_10002290_pt1 | contig 26400 bp, 22 predicted proteins | sample TA2KigC100mmetaG_FD_148624 | JGI IMG/M metagenome (GOLD analysis project Ga0194127, IMG submission 148624) | Freshwater microbial communities from Lake Tanganyika, Tanzania - TA2015036 Kigoma Deep Cast 100m | ecosystem: Environmental > Aquatic > Freshwater > Lake | place: Tanzania: Lake...
AGAAAGTCAACGGGCTTCATTCTTGGACCAGTTTGAACAAAATTGGGAAGGTTAATTAGATTTCTGACATTTGCAGGGAAGAACTCATACTGGTCTGCGATTGCAAGAATTACTCGAGCTCTGATTCCAGATCTACGTATGCCATTTAGTGACTTGTCTAGAGTCTCAAGATATTGCTGCGAAGGCCCAAAGGTGTGAAATATGAACTGTACTCCGGTAACGCCTGCCAAAATCAAATCGCTACATGCTAAAAATGCGTCATGCTCAACATCTACTGCACTCATTGCATTCATTCGCAAGATTGCTTCTTCAAGACAACTTCCACTAACGCCGAAGTCAGCTAGCGGTGTCGAGCGCAGATGTGAATGGGCATCAACAAAGCCTCCACTGGTCTTCAATAGTTGCTCCTAGACGGATAGTCGAAGTAAACGTGCAAGGTTGTTGCCTTCTACTAATTCACGATCTTTCGCAGATGGAATGGCACGAGCGATCTTCGCCCTTTCAAGATCGAAATCACTACCAGGCCAATCCGTACCCATCACTAATTGATCAGGTCCCAAAGAGCGATAGGCCAGCTTTACATCCAGGAGCTGAGAGCCAGACGTTTCTAGATAAATATTTGGATTACGTTTTGCCACCAATATTGCCTCATTTAGATTCCAGACTGTCCCCATATGGGCAATTAGCACTGGGGTATTGGGAAATCCTCTTGAAATTTCCTCAATAGAGAGAGGTGCGCAGAAGGGGTCATCTAGAGCATTTACTAGGACAACCAAATTATTTCTATTTGCGGCATCGAATATGGGATCAAGTAGACCATGATCAGCGAAATGATAACCATGCATAGTGGGATGTAGTTTTAATCCCTTTAGTTTTAATTTCTTTGCTAAGTTATCAATTTGTTCAACCGCATCTGGAAAGCGGGGGTTTACCTGACCGAAACCAATTATTCGCTCAGGATAGCGCTGCATCGTCTGGGCGATAAAATTATTGTCCATCATCTGTCCAAGTGAACAGCCAACTGCCATGTCAACGCCTGCTAAATCCATAGATCTCAACATATCTTCTGGAGTGTAAGACTCTGCCGTTAAGTAATCTGATGTTCCAGCTGCTTGCCAAACATTGTTGTAGGCATCGATAATCATTTTCTAGTTGCTCCTATTCGTATTTCCCCAATTTGTAGCAAGATCCCAAATCACTTTTGAGACTTTATCTAGATCAGCAATTGATACGAACTCATCTGCGGTATGTGCCTGATCCGTTGAACCGGGACCAAATACCGTGCAAGACAAGCTATTGGTCAGGGCTGCAATCATCGATGCATCTGTATATGCCTCGTGGCCGTCGCTTCCACCAATTTCAATCTCATTTCCTGTCACCTTGCGATAGGAAGACTTTAGGGATTTAACTATTAGAGATTCATCTGAGGCTCTCACTGGTGGACGAGGCGCGCCATGGCCTTTTACTTGCACTTTTGCGCCTGGGAAATCCTTAATCACTTCACTTGCAACTTTTTCAACTAAAGGGATTACCTCTTCTATCTTCATCGGAGGAACGATGCGGACATCAAACTTTGCGTTTGCACTCGGAGGAACAACGTTTGTTGCCACTCCGGCATGGAATTCTCCACAGGTAAATCTTGGCTTTCCAAGAATTGAATCCTCGTGGGGAAGCCGTTGAATTAAGGCCTTTAGCTGATCAACTATCCGAGACATTATGTGAGCAGAATCAATTCCTAAGTGCGCTCTTCCTGCATGAGCCATGCGACCTGTGACTTCAATATCCAACCAACGCAGCCCCATCTGGGCTATTCGCAATCTGGTGCCGGTTGGTTCCAAAGCGATAACTTGGTCATCTGGATAAATCAGATTATCTCTAACCAACGCTTGAGCTCCTGCCATATCTGGCGCCTCTTCATCAACAGTTGCAACAAAAACAATGTCTCCCGACGGCTTGATGCCGGAACTTAAAAGTGATTCCAAGAGGCCAAGAGCTACGGCTACGCCGCCTTTCATATCGCAGGCGCCACGTCCGTAAATTCTCTCATCAACTATTACCCCATCTAGTGCGGGATGATTCCAGCCAGATCCGATGGGAACGGTATCAAGGTGTCCGAGCAAAACCAGACGCGGAGCAATTCCTTCTCCTGGAATAGTTGCAATTAGGTTTCTGCGATTACCATCAACAATAAAAGATTCAGGCGTTAGGCCAATCTCCTCTAATCGTTGAGAAACCCAATTTGTGCAATTTGCTTCTTGAATTCCTGGGTTCTGACTATCAATGCGAATCAGAGATTGGGTGTCAGCGATTACCTTATTTAAATCAATCATGGCATCTCTTATTTCGCCCAGGCATATGCGCTACGCCTCGGATCAGCGGCAGCATGCAAAACTCGCTCCCCACTTAGATTTTCAAGAGACTTGATGGTTTGTACGGATCCAGCATCAAATTCGTACTCTGGCCAAATCTTCACCTGATGACCTCTTTTGGTTAACTCAGCAATCTCATCCTGACCAATTCGCTCTTCAGCAAATACAAGTCGATCTGCAGATGGATGTGGATGAAATGCACTTGGAGCGTTAAAGGCTGCTATTCGAGGCGCTTCAACAGCTTCTTGCAATTCCATTCCATCATTTAACACGCGCCAGATTACTTGCGCCATAGCCTGAACAATCACATCTCCACCGGGACAGGCCAAAGCCCAAGATTGCTCATCGTTCAATCCGATAAGCGCAACTGGCGTAACTACTGGGCGCCCGCCTGGCACTAACTTATTTGGATGGTTATCAGTTAGTCGACTCTGTACTCCGCGTGGCGAGCAGATAATGCCAAGCTCAGAAATTATCGGTCCGCCATCTAAGGTGTCCGAAGGTGATGTCGAAAAGGTGTTTCCCGCGCTATCCATTGTTACGACAGCGGTAGTGCTGCCAAGAGATGAATCCACCGTAGAGCTTGAGGCTCTTCCAGCAATTGCATCATCGCCAATTAAATTTGCTAGAGAATCTAGGTGCTTATCACTTAACAATTCTTCTAAAGGTTTTTTCATTAGTAATGGCTCTGCAAGAAAATCTTCACGATCATTAAAGGCCAGAGTTATAGCCTCTGCCAGATTATGCCAAGTAAATTTACTTCTAGACAGAATTCCCAAGATCGCCAGAGCAGTGGGTCCTTGGCTCCACGAAGCAGTCGCAAAGAAATGCCAATCTTTAACCATTAATGAAGGCGCAACTTCAATTTCAGCTTCAAAATTAGCAAGGTCCTTCAATGTCATGAAGCCGCCCCTACTAACCACTGTTTTGGTAATTGTTTCGGCAACTTCACCTTCATAAAAAGCACGATGCGCCGCTTTCAGCTTCTCGCTACGACTTCCAACACTCTTGCTCTCCGCTGCAACTAGTCGCTCCAATAAATCTGCCAATGCTGTCTGGCGTAGCCGCTCTCCAGCGACTAGAGCTCTGCCCTCTGGCCTAAAGATTGCAGCACTTGTTGGCCACTTCTGAAAGTTTCTACCGGTTATCTCAAGACTTGTTGCTAGTGATTGATCAATTAGAAATCCATTGCGAGCTAATTCAATCGCTGGTTCCATAACTTGTTTTAAGGACATGGTGCCAAATCTTTCTAAAGCAGAAATCCATGCAGCCGGAGCGCCAGGAACGATTGCTGGCGCTCCATCTAGTGGCAGCGAGCCGTTATATCGCTCAATCATTTCTTTTAGAGAAACGCTTTGACTCCATCTACCCACGCCTGCTACTGAATATGCAACCTTGCTATTTGCTGGCCGAATCAAAATAGGTGCGATTCCGCCGAAGTTTGCCATATCGACTTGAATGACATTGCTGGCAATTCCTGCCGCAACACCTGCATCAATAGCATTTCCCCCGGCAGAAAAAATCTCGGCAGCAACAGAGCTAACTCTTGGATGGCCAGCTACTACCGACCACTTCTCTCCAACAAGGGTGGGACGTAATGCTCTTGGTGGTGGGTAAGTTCCGGGAACAAGGCCTCCACCCATTCCACCTTTGGTTTGGGCCTTTTCATTTTTTGAACTCACAAACTCTCCCGACCTTGAATCACTCTCCTAAGATTACTCTTGAGTTCTACCCTTAGCGACTACGCTGAGGTCATGAAAAAGATTATGAGTGGCAAAGTAGATTCTTGGGCTTGGCATCATGTCGGTATTTCTGTGAAAGACATTGATCGAGCATTGGATTATTACCGAGGAAATCTGGGCTTTGAAGTTACATTTGAAGCGCGAAATATGACTGACTTGATAAGTAGCATCACAGGAGTTCAAGGACTGGGCGCCCACTTGGTACAAACAAAGTCACCTTTAAGTGATTTAGTTCTAGAATTCATTGAATTCTTCAATGTTCCAGATGATCTAAATCCACTCTTGCCTATAGCGCCGGGTAGGTCTCATAATGCATTTCTAGTTCCAAATATTGATAAAGCCTTGGATAATCTACTTGCGGATGGTGGAATTATGCTTGGAAAGGTAACAGAATTTGCTGAAGGCAAAGCTGTCTATTGTGCAGATAGCTTTGGAACCGTAATTGAATTAGAGGAGCAATTAGGTGAGCACGGAGATTTCCTTAAAGGATAGATTTGGATATATGGCGTGGATGCGCCAATTTGAATTGACCTGCCTTCAGGGAGTTCCAACTCGCGAAATACATGGCGAACTGCACACCGGTGTTGGGCAAGAAGCAATTAGCGCTGCAATGGTTGGATTTCTAACTAAAGAAGATGCGCTTTGTAGCACGCATCGAAATCACCTCCACGCGATTGCAAAAGGCGTAGATATGCGAGCAATGCTCGCTGAAATATTTGAGAAGTCCACTGGTTTATGTGGTGGATATGGCGGCCATATGCATTTGTTTGACTCGGATTTAAAGTTTTCAGCCACAGGAATTGTTGGCGCAGGAGTTCCAGTGGCTTTAGGTCACGCTTATGGAGCACAACTAAAGCAAAACAATGCAGTTGCGGTGGCAGTAGTAGGCGATGGCGCTGTTAATACTGGAGCATTTCATGAAGCCATGAATATGGCAGGGGCGATGAAACTTCCTTTAATAGTTTTGGTAGAAAATAATGAGTGGGCTATTTCAGTTCCTTTTTCTGCTGCGAGCGCAACCGAGACCATAGCTGAGCGAGCTCCATCTTGGGCAGCACATGGAGTGCGCGTTGATGGACTTGATGTAGAACAAGTAGTAGATGCTTTTTCAAATGCCGTGCAGAGAGGTCGAGCAGGCCAGGGTCCGAGCATTATCGAGGCCATGTGTTATCGCTTTCGTGGCCACTTTGAAGGCGATGCTGATTTATATCGCTCGACAGAGGAGAAGGAGCGAAGAAGAGCTGCAGATCCAATCGAGAGAATTAAGGCGACGTTAATTGAACGCTCGCTAGCAACTGCAGCAGAGCTCGATGGAATTGAGCTTTCCATCTCTAATTCAATGGCTGAAATGCTTGCCTCTGTGCGAAGTGATCCATCTCCCAATGCCGCAGATGCGCGGCGTTATGTCTTCGTAAATTGATTAATATGAGTCGAAATTTAAATCTCTCACAATGTATATCTGAGTCGCTTCACCTTGAAATGGAACGCGATCCGAAGGTGATTGTGATTGGAGAGGATGTTGGTGCGCAAGGTGGCGTTTTTGGAGCTACTCGTGGCTTGCAGAAGAAATTTGGCAGCCAGAGAGTCGTTGACACTCCAATTTCAGAGAGCGCTATTACTGGAATGGGAGTTGGACTAGCTCTGGAGGGATTTCGCCCGGTACTTGAGATTATGTTTGTGGACTTTATTGGAGTCTGTCTGGATCAGGTATATAACGCAATTGCGAAGAATCACTATATGTCGGGCGGACGAATTCGAATGCCGATAGTGATAAAAACGGCAGGTGGTTGTATCGGATCTGGTGCGCAGCATTCCCAATGTCTTTGGGGTCTATTTGCCCATCTTCCAGGATTAAAGGTTGTAGCTCCGTCAAATCCCTATGATGCTAAAGGATTACTTGCCAGTGCTGTGGAATCAGATGACCCTGTTATTTTTATTGAGCATAAAGGATTACTTCTTAAGAGAGCAGAAGATTTCACCTTTGGTGGGGAAGTTCCAGCAGAACGTTATACAGTTCCAATTGGAGAAGCAAAAATTCTCAGAGATGGAAGAGACCTCACACTCATTACTTTAAGCGGAACTGTTGCCCCTGCAGTTTTAGCAGCCGAAGCTGTTGCTAAAAGTAGAATCGATGTAGAAGTCCTTGATCTTCGTAGCGTTGTTCCGCTTGATATGGTTACAGTGATTGAGTCAGTTAGAAAGACTGGTCGAGTTTTGGTAGTTGATGAGGATTATCTAAGCTTTGGACTATCTGGTGAAGTTATTACTAGATTAGTTGAGGCAGGAGTAGCGTTAAAGAGTGTAAAAAGACTTGCAGTCCCTGATGTACCAATACCTGGCGCAGTAACTCTAGAGAGAGCAGTAGTTCCTAATGCCGATTCTATTGAAGCAACAATCTTAGAGATGGTGGATAAGCGATGAGCACTTTAGTTATTGGTGCCAGTGGAGCCATAGGAAGAGCATGCATTAAGGCTCTGGGGGATGAGAGAGTTGTTGTTGCAGCTGACTTGCAAAAGCCAGATGTAGGAAATGCGCACCCTGTCTCACTTGATGTCACAAACCAGAGTCAGGTTGATTCAGTATTAAGAGAGTTAGACCGAGAAGAACAAATTACAGGATTAATTTACGCTGCCGGTCTAAATACTACCGGCCTATTAAATACATTTGATTGGAAAGAGTATGAAGCTGTGATGTCAGTTAACCTTCGCGGCGCTTTTCATGTGGGCTCTTCAATAATTTCATTGATACACAAATCTCCACGAATGTTTAATTCAGTTTTTATCTCTTCCACAGCTGGATTAGTTGGCGAGGCAGGAGGAAGTATCTATTGCGCTTCCAAATTTGGCTTAATCGGATTCACGCAATCCTTTGCTGGCGAGTTAGCACCACTAAATGGTCGAGCAAATGTTGTCTGTCCCGGAAATGTTGATAGCCCCATGCTTACAGAACTTGCAGCTCAAATCGGAGCTCGTGAGGGTAAAAGTGGTGAGCAAACTCTTAAACAATGGAGTGATTCATCAGCAATTAAGCGATTGATTACACCAGAGGAAGTGGCGAAGACCTGTATCTGGTTGTTATCTAATGATTCAAGCGGAATAAGTGGTCAAACAATTGTTGTAGATGGTCCGCGCGCATGATCTTTAAAGGTCCGGGCTCAAGATTTGAACTTCTCTTTGAAGAGCAATCTACATTAACCAACTGCAATGGCCTTCCAGCAGAATTGCGAGAAATATATGGAGGCGATTGGTTAATCCCATCCAAAGAGCAGTATCGCTACTCTAATTTTGTAGTTTCGCATGATGGTAAAGCATCTTTCTCTGTTCCACACCACGAAGGTGGTGGCGATATCTCTGGATTTAATCGCCATGACCAATGGGTGATGGCCTTGACTCGCTCAAGGGCAGATGCTGTAACTGTGGGCGCAAATACTCTCCGAAGCGAGGCAGAACATAAGTGGACCTCGCAATTTATTTTTCCAGATGAGAGTCAAGGTTTTGCTCAGCTAAGGCAGGCGGAGTCTCGCAAGAGATTTCCCCTTCAAGTAGTAGTAACTCGAAGTGGAGAGATCAATAAGGATGCTGCGATATTTAAAGATAGCGAGCTAGAAGTCGTTGTTGCAACGACAATCTCAGGATCAGAGAGAGTAAAGAGTCTCAAGATTGAAAACCTTCAAGTCCTCGAGCTGGGGACTAACGATGTTGACCTTGAATTAATGCATCAAGTTCTCTTTGATGATTTTGGAGTGAAGACAATTTTGTGTGAAGGGGGTCCGAAGTTTTATAGCGCTCAAATTCTTGCAAGACAGATTCATGAAGAATTCCTGACAATTAGCCCTTTGCTGGTGGGTTCAACTAAAGATGTCTATCGACCAGGATTGATAGATGGAGATGCTTTGGAGCCTGGAAATAGCTACAGGGCAAATATTCAAAGCCTTCGTCGCAAGGAGAATATGATCTTTCTACGCTCACGATATTAATTCGAAAGAGGTGGCTATCTGGCTACCATTGACGTGTGAGCCGTACCTATGTAATTCAAACCCTGGGCTGCCAGATGAACGTTCATGATTCTGAACGTATTGCAGGCTCGCTCGATGCTGCCGGATATGTCCCTGCAGCAGATGGATCCGATCCTGATCTAATCGTCTTTAATACCTGCGCAGTAAGAGAAAATGCTGATAACAAGTTATATGGCCATTTAAGTTTCCTCGCGCCAGAAAAGAAGTTAAGACCAGAGCTGCAGATAGCAATTGGTGGCTGTCTTGCTCAGAAAGATAAATCAGTGATTTTAGAGAAAGCACCTTATGTTGATGTGGTTTTTGGGACCCACAATATGGGCTCACTTCCCACTCTCCTTGAGAGAGCCAGGGTTGAAAAGAGAGCGCAGATTGAAATTAAAGAATCGTTAGAACACTTTCCCTCTACTCTTCCAGCTCGCCGCCACTCACCATTTTCAGCTTGGGTCTCAATTTCAGTTGGCTGTAATAACACCTGCACCTTCTGCATCGTTCCAGCGCTTCGAGGCAGAGAGAAAGATCGCAGTAGCGCTGAGATATTAAGCGAGATTAGAGCTCTTGTTGCAGATGGAGTTATTGAGATAACTCTTTTGGGTCAGAATGTAAATGCCTATGGTGTGGACTTTGGCGATCGGGGAGCCTTTGCCAAATTACTTAGAGCCTGCGGCGAAATTGAGGGCCTGGAGCGAGTTCGCTTCATGTCTCCTCATCCAAGAGATTTCACCGATGATGTAATCCAAGCAATGGCTGAAACAAAAAATGTGATGCCCCATCTTCATATGCCACTGCAATCTGGATCTGATGCAATCTTGGCAGCGATGCGCCGCTCTTATCGAGTTGATCGCTATCGCTCAATTATTAGCAAAGTTCGAAGCGCTCTTCCTAACGCAACTATTACTACTGATGTCATTGTGGGATTTCCTGGCGAGAGCGAAGCAGATTTTGAAGCAACTCTTGATTTATGTAGCGAGGTCGGTTTTCTTGCGGCATATAGCTTTAAGTATTCAAAGCGCCCAGGCACCCCAGCTGCTGTTATGGAGAATCAGATTCCAGAGCAGATCGTTGCCCAGCGCTATGACCGCCTCCACCAACAGATAAATCAAGTTGCAGCTCGGTTAAATAATGAAGTACTTGGCAAAAGAGTTGAAGTATTAATCACTGATATTGATGGAACTAGCGCAACTGGAAAGAGTAGAGATTTTCGTCTCGTTCACTTTGAAGCCCCAGCAACTGCTCGGCCAGGAGATATTGCTGAGTTAACAATTAGAGAGACAAAGGCTCACTTCATCCTTGGAGATAGCCAGAGTGTAAGTATTCGCCCATCAAGAGGCGGGGATGCCTTTAGCTCCAGAAAAGCTGAGGCAGAGTCAAAAGGAGTAGCGCTAGGAATGCCGACTCTAAAGAGCGTTCACTCTAAATGAGCGTCATTGTTATCTGTGGAGCAACTGCAACTGGAAAAAGTGATTTAGCTTTATCACTTGCTGAGGCTATTGGGGGCGAGATAGTAAATGCCGACTCAATGCAGCTCTATAAAGGCATGGATATAGGAACTGCAAAGCTGCCACTTAGCATGCGGCGAGGAATCCCGCATCACTTACTTGATGTTTTAAGGGTTAATCAAGAGGCATCTGTTGCTCAGTATCAAATCGATGCTAGAAATATAATTGATCAGCTCTTAGAGCTAAATAAACCAGCAATTGTTGTTGGCGGAACTGGGCTCTATATCAAAGCGATTTTAGATGATCTTAATTTTCCAGATACTGATCCAGCGCTACGAGAGAAGATTGCGAAGCAAGGTCAAGAGTTAGGTCCGGATGTAATGCATCAAAGGCTTGCTAAGTTAGATCCAGCAGCAGCTGCTGCAATTCCTAAGGAGAATTTAAGAAGGGTAGTTCGAGCACTTGAAGTTATTGAATTAACTGGCAAGCCCTACACCGCAAATCTTCCAAGGGCTGGAAGTAGTAAGTATCCAAATGCAAAACAATTTGGCCTTGTTATGGAGCGCTCAACTCTTGCATCTCGCATCGATGCTCGAGTTGAAAAGATGTGGGATGAAGGGCTAGTAGATGAGGTTAAAGGCCTTATTTCACAAGGCTTATTGGAGGCAAGAACTGCTCAAGCCGCCCTTGGTTATGCCCAGGTAATAAAGTTTTCCAAAGGCGAGTTAAGTCAGAGCGAAGCTAAAGAGGAAACAAAACGGGCAACTAGGCAATATGCCAGAAGGCAGGAGACCTGGTTTTCAAGAGATGAGCGAATTACTTGGATTAAGGGTGGTTCAAGGCAGCAAATGCTCGAGGAAATCATCTCCTCTACTATTAGCCCTAGATGAAAGCTCCTCTTACCGCCACCTATGGCCATGGCACTGAGAATGACTTTGTAATCCTCTTTGATCCAGATGATGAGAATAATCTTTCTTCAAAACAGACTGCAGCGATCTGCAATAGGGCAAGCGGCATGGGCGCAGATGGGCTAATTAGAATAATAAAGCGCGATGGTAAATGGTTTATGGATTATCGGAATGCAGATGGCTCCCTTGCTGAGATGTGTGGCAATGGCATCAGAGTTATGGCTCGGTATCTAGTAGATAGAGGCCATCAAGTAGCAGGGATTTTTTCAATACTAACTCGTGATGGAGCTAAGTATTTAAGCGCAGATGTGGCAGGAGATATCAGTGTAAATATGGGGCAAGTTGAAGTAATCGATGGCGAAATTACAGCTGCCAATAATGGCAAAGTCTGGAGCGGGTATAACTTAAATATCGGAAATCCCCATGCCGTGGTCTTTGTTGATTCGCTAGATGATGTCGGTGATTTGAAAGATCCACCAGTGGTTCGCCCGAAAGAGGAGTATCCAGAGGGCGTTAATGTTGAATTTGTTCAATTTCTTGAAAATGGTGAACTTGTGATGAGAGTTCATGAGCGGGGAAGTGGTGAGACCAGATCTTGCGGAACTGGAACCTGCGCAGTTGCTCTTGCTGCAACCTTAAAGAAGGGGATGAAATTGCCAGCTAAATGGGTGATTAATCCACCAGGAGGAAGATTGGTTGTAGAAATTGATCCACACTCCAATGCCACGTTAACTGGCCCTGCGGTATTAATAAAAGACTTTGATCTGGAGCCCTATCTTGGCTAAGAGAAAAGAGCTGCCAGAGATAGAAGATTTAATCTCTGAGAGCCAGCAGGTGGCAGCAGAGTTTGACTCGGAAATATTTATCCCCGACTCATATCAATCAACGCAGCAAGACTTAAGTGATAGACAGGCGCTGCGAAGAGTTATTGGTCTCTCAACTGAGTTAAGTGATATCTCTGAGGCCGAATATCGCCAGTTAAGACTTGAGCGAGTAATACTTGTTGGAGTTTGGATCGAGGGAAGTGTTAAAGATGCAGAGAACTCTATGGAGGAGCTTGCCGCGCTAGCTGAGACTGCCGGATCAAAGGTATTAGATGCCCTCATTCAGCGCCGCGATAAACCAGATCCAGCAACCTTTATTGGCTCTGGAAAAGTTAGCGAGTTAAAGGCGATTGTTAAATCAACGGGGGCCGATACCGTTGTCTGCGATGGGGAGTTAAGTCCCTCTCAACTAAGAAATTTAGAAGATAAGGTAAAAGTCAAAGTAGTTGATCGTACTGCGCTAATTTTGGATATTTTTGCGCAACATGCCAAGAGCAAAGAGGGTAAGGCCCAAGTTGAGTTAGCTCAGATGAGTTATATGTTGCCCCGACTTCGCGGTTGGGGTGATTCACTATCTCGCCAGGCAGGTGGAATTGGTGGGCGCGGACCTGGTGAAACCAAGATAGAGGTAGATCGCCGCAGAATCCGCGACAAGATGTCAAAGCTTCGCAGGGAGATCGGCGATATGAAAGTAGCCCGGGATACCAAGAGACAAGAACGAAAGAGAAATTCAATTCCCTCTGTCGCAATTGCGGGATATACAAACGCTGGCAAATCATCGCTATTAAATCGTTTGACTAATGCTGGAGTTTTAGTGCAGAACGCTCTCTTTGCAACGTTAGATCCAACTGTTAGACGTTCAGAGACAAGTGATGGTCGCACCTACACGCTAACTGACACTGTGGGATTTGTTAAACACCTGCCCCATGACTTAATTGATGCCTTCAAATCAACGCTAGAGGAGGTCTCAGGAGCTGATGTAATCGTTCATGTAGTTGATGGCTCACACGGCGATCCTCTAGGTCAGATAAAGGCAGTTAGAGGAGTAATAGCTGATATCGGGGGAGCAAAGATTCCGGAAATTATCGCTTTAAATAAGGCAGATAGTGCAGATCCGCAGGTAATTGCTCAGGTGTTGATTCAAGAACCTGATGCTTATCTAATCTCAGTTCATAGCGGAGTTGGCATTGAAAAACTCATCCGCGCTATTGAGTCATCTCTTCCAAGGCCAAGGATTGAGATCAGAACTGTGCTTCCATATGACAGAGGGGATTTAGTAAGTCAGATTCACGAGCATGGGGAGATACTTAGTCAAGAGTATTTACCTGAAGGAACATCGCTTCATGCCATGGTTGATGGATCCCTCGCGCACGCCCTTGAGAAGTACTCCGTTAATTAATATTTAGAGCGAGCGAAGCACAGCTGTTACCACACCAAGAATCTCTGCTTGATTTCCATCAATAGGTTGGTAGTTATCATTTGCTGGCAGTAACCAGATTTGACCGTTCTTTTTACTTAAAGTCTTGACCGTTGCCTCGCCATCTATCATCGCTGCAACAATCTCGCCTTTATTTGCATCTTTCTGAGAGCGAATAACAACATAGTCGCCATCACAGATTGCAGCATCAATCATTGAATCACCAACAACTTTGAGCATGAATAGTTCGCCCTCGCCAACAAGTGATGCAGGAAGAGGAAAGAGCTCTTCAACATTTTGCTCTGCAAGAATCGGGCCACCAGCTGCAATTCGACCAACTAATGGAACGTTATGAGTTCGCTCTGGCTTAATATCTTCAAATCTCTCATCACCTGGAGTTAAAACTTCTAAAGCTCTGCCGCGAGATGGGTCGCGACGGATCCAGCCTTTTGATTCAAGTGCCTCTAATTGATATTTAACACTTGATGGGGAGGAGAGCCCTGCGGCTTCACCGATCTCACGCATTGAGGGGGGATAGCCATTTGTCTCCATCGCCTCTTTAATTGCCAGAAGGATCTTGGTCTGCCTTGGGGTGAGGCCATTTTCATCTACGGGGCCATCAGGCAGCTCTGTCAGCTTTGAAGGGTTTTTGCTCATGGGTTGAGTTTAGAACAAAGTTGCGAAGAAATCAAACAAATGTTCTAAAAAAACTTGCCGATGTCGGTGGGTAGGTGTACCTTTGCTCTTAGAACAGACGTTCGAAGAGTATCCCCACTCTCTGATTAGCTCGGTTCTAGAAGTATCTGGAGAGATGAAGATGACGACGATCGCCATCAATCCGTTCCTTGCTAAAGATGCCAGGCGCGTGAAAACCCCTATAAATCAAGGCCCAGCAGCTCTGCGACTAACCCCCCGTGGTCGAGGGCTAGCAAGGTTGGCAGTTATCTCTTCACTCTCCATACTGCTTCTCTCTGGCTTTGCCGCCTTTAATGGCGCAACAGCTGGATCCAATAGCGAGTCAATCTCAAGTCCTTATGTGAAGATCAGCGTTAAGCCAGGCGATACCCTCTGGTCAATTGCCGAGGGGATAGCGCCGCAGGCCGATAGACGAGCTTTGGTTGCAGATATTGTTGAAGTCAATAACTTGAAATCACCAAACCTGCAGGCTGGCCAGAAGATTTATATCCCGACACGCCCGTAGAGGCTTAATCTCGTTTTAAGTTGTGGAACTCTCAACTGTTGCTTTACTCTTACCCCTAGATATTGGGGTTGTTTTAGGATATGCTTCCATAAGTAGTGGTTGGCTTCTAAGGCTCCAATACACCCGATTTCAGGAAATACCCATGATTGAGAGGACGACACGCCGTGATCTGCCCCTTCTGTCGTTATGAGGATTCGAGAGTAATTGACTCGCGCCCAAGTGATGAAGGCAGCTCAATTCGTCGCAGGAGAGAGTGCACCCAATGCGGTTCACGCTTTTCAACCTCTGAAACTGCGGTTCTCTCGATTATCAAACGCAGTGGAGCAACAGAGCCTTTTAGCCGCGAGAAAGTTATAAACGGTGTTCGAAAGGCCTGCCAGAACCGCCCAGTTGATGACGATGATCTAGCGCTACTAGCAATGAGGGTTGAAGAGGCGCTGCGCTCCACAGGACAGGCAGAGATCGAAGCTCAAGAGGTTGGCATGGCTATCTTGCCGCCACTTCGCGAATTAGATGAGGTCGCCTACCTGCGATATGCCTCGGTATACCGTAACTTCTCCTCCCTTGAAGATTTCGAAGGCGAGATCGCTCTTCTCCGGGCCCTGCCGATCGAAAAGTCAGAAATAGAGAGCGAATCTCAAGTTGCCTCCCCGCAACTTAAATGAAAAGTCCGATAAGTAGATAGCAGAGAAAAAATTAAATAAAAAAAGATAGAAAAGTTTTAACAAAATTAAAAATTCAAGAAGAAACTGGAGAAATTAGAAATGTCGGACACAGTAATCAATCGCCCATCGGGGAAAGCCAAGTCAGGAAAAGGCTTAAGTATGGAGCGGATTTACACCACAGCTGGTCAACACCCATATGAAGCTGTTAATTGGGAGAGACGCGATGTGGTGCAGACCAACTGGAAGAGCGGCGAAGTTGTCTTTGAGCAACGCGGCGTTGAGTATCCAGATTTCTGGTCAGTTAATGCCTCAACCATTGTTACAACAAAGTATTTCCGCGGCGCAGTGGGAGCTGAAAATAGAGAGTACTCATTAAAGCAAGTTATCGATCGCGTTGTTCTTACCTACACCAAAGCTGGAAAAGAACATGGTTATTTTGCAACTCCAGAAGATGCTGAAATTTTTGAACATGAATTAACTTATATGCTCCTGCACCAGGTATTTTCCTTTAACTCTCCAGTCTGGTTCAACGTAGGAACATCAGCCCCACAGCAAGTATCTGCCTGTTTCATCCTCTCAGTTGATGACACGATGGAATCGATCCTTAACTGGTATCGCGAAGAGGGCATGATCTTCAAAGGTGGTTCAGGAGCCGGTTTAAATCTCTCTCGGATTCGCTCCTCAAAAGAGCTATTGAAATCTGGGGGCACTGCCTCAGGCCCAGTTTCATTTATGCGCGGGGCTGATTCCTCTGCTGGAACAATCAAATCAGGTGGCGCAACTAGAAGAGCTGCCAAGATGGTTGTTCTAGATATCGATCATCCAGATATTGAAGAATTTATTGAAACTAAGGTAAGAGAAGAAGACAAGATTCGCGCCCTTCGCGATGCTGGCTTTGATATGGATCTTGGCGGCAAAGACATCATCTCTGTGCAATATCAAAATGCCAATAACTCTGTCCGTGTTAATGATGAATTCATGCGCGCTTATGAAAATGGAGCCAAGTTTGGTCTTACCGCTCGCGCAACAGGTGAGGTAATTGAAGAGGTTGATTCTCGTCAACTATTTCGCAAGATGGCAGAGGCTGCCTGGGCTTGCGCAGATCCTGGAATACAATATGACACGACAATCAATGATTGGCATACCAGCCCTGAGACCGGGCGCATCAATGCCTCAAATCCTTGCTCGGAATATATGTCACTTGATAACTCCTCATGCAACCTAGCTTCTTTAAATCTTATGAAGTTTTTAAAGAGCGATGGATCATTTGATGCAAAGAACTTTGTTAAGGCAGTTGAGATGATCATTACTGCAATGGATATCTCAATTTGTTTTGCAGATTTCCCAACCGAGGCAATCGGCGTAACAACAAGGGCCTATCGCCAACTAGGAATTGGTTATGCAAACCTCGGCGCTCTTTTAATGGCATCAGGACTTGCTTATGATTCAGAGGGCGGAAGAGCCCTAGCTGGAGCAATCACCTCACTTATGACCGGTACTTCATATCGCAGATCCGCTGAGATGGCTGGAATTGTTGGCCCATATGAGGGCTATGCCAGAAATGCAGCTCCTCATACTCGAGTAATGAAGAAGCACCAGGCTGCATCACTTTCTGCCAAATCAGTTTCAACTCTTGATAGAGATGTTTTAGCTGAGGCTAATAAGCAATGGGATAGCTGTATTGCACTTGGCGAGAAGAATGGCTGGAGAAATGCTCAAGCATCAGTTCTTGCGCCAACTGGAACTATCGGCTTGATGATGGATTGCGATACCACTGGTATTGAGCCTGATTTCTCACTAGTTAAGTTTAAGAAGATGGTTGGTGGCGGATCCCTCCAGATTGTTAACCAGACCGTCCCACAAGCTCTAAAGAAGTTGGGCTATACCGATGAGACTATTGAAGCGATTGTGGAATACATCGCCGCTAATGGCCATGTAGTTGATGCCCCAGGGCTAAAGGTTGAGCATTACGATGTCTTTGATTGCGCGCTTGGAACAAGATCTATTGCGCCAATGGGCCATGTAAGAATGATGGCTGCCTGCCAACCATTCCTCTCCGGGGCTATCTCAAAGACGGTAAATCTTCCTGCCGATGCAAGCGTTGAAGATGTTGAAGAGGTTTATTACGAAGGATGGAAGTTGGGGCTTAAGGCTCTTGCTGTTTATCGCGATAGTTGCAAAGTTGGTCAGCCACTCTCTGATGCAAAGTCAAAGAACAATGGCAAAGACGATCAGGTAAGCGCAGCTCCTGCTCCTGCAACTCGTAAGCGCCTACCAAAGTCACGTCCTTCCAGAACAACTTCGTTCTCAGTTGGCGGGGCAGAGGGTTATATGAATGCTGGAACATATGAAGATGGCCAGCTAGGTGAGATCTTCTTAAAACTTGGCAAGCAGGGTTCAACTCTTGCTGGTGTTATGGATGTCTTCTCAATTGCAGTATCAATTGGTCTGCAATATGGCGTTCCGCTAGAGACCTATGTTTCTAAGTTCACAAACTCTCGCTTTGAGCCATCTGGAATAACTGATGATCCAGATATTCGGATGGCCCAATCAATGATGGATTACATCTTCCGTCGCCTTGCTCTTGATTACCTGCCATATGAAGAGCGCGCAGCATTTGGTATCTATACCGCAGCAGAGCGAGCAGCAGCCCTTGAAACCGGCGAGTATGCTCAAATTGTTGAGGCAAAACCTGAGGTAGTTGAGGAGAAGAAGTTCAGCGCGCCAGCTGCAAAGCCTGCAAAGGCTGATACTTCCCTCCACCAAATTGGTTCTTCAACAGAGCTGCTAGAGAAGATCGCCGGCGTTAAATCAGATGCTCCACTCTGTGTTACCTGTGGCGTAAAGATGAGAGCTTCAGGCGCCTGCTATGTCTGTGAAGGTTGTGGCAATACCTCAGGATGTAGCTAGAAAAAGTAATTACAGGAGAGCTTGCCTCTGCTTGATCACTAACCCCTCGAAGAAATTTCGGGGGGTTAAATCATTTAACGCTATTTATTTAGAGTTTAAATAAGCATTTCTAATCAATGAATGTGAATTCAGAATAAGGTTGCCACTATGAGCGCAGAGTCAGTAAGAAAGGCGCTAGAGGCAGCAGTTGAGGCAATTGGTGGAAGCCAGAGAGCCGGCCAGATAGCAATGGCAGAGGCAGTGGCAAACGCCCTTGAAGATCGCCATCACCTCCTTGTTCAAGCCGGGACTGGAACTGGAAAATCACTTGCTTATTTAGTGCCAGCGCTAGTTCATGGCAAACGAGTCCTTGTTGCAACAGCAACTCTTGCGCTGCAGCGACAATTAATTGAGCGCGATCTTCCTAAGGTTCAAAAGGCGTTAGAGAAAGAATTGGGAAGAAGCATCTCCTTTGCTGTTTATAAAGGGGTTGGAAATTATCTCTGTCTGCAGAAGATGAATGCTGATGACCCTGGCGTTGATAGCCAGGTATTAGTTGAGATTTCATCACTTGAATCAGATGCTCGCCGCCTTCGCCAGTGGGCGAGTAGAGATGGAATATCGGGGGATCGAGATGATGCCCCTGAGGTTGATAGACGAGTCTGGCTTGCTAATTCAACCTCTGGACGAGAGTGCGTGGGAGCTGATGAATGTCGCTTTGGAGCGCAATGTTTTGCAGTGAAGGCTAAAACTAAAGCCCAGAGCGCAGATATTGTCGTCACTAATCACACCTTACTTGCCATTGAAATTGTGGACTCTCATCCGATATTGCCAGAGCGAGATGCAGTGATTTTAGATGAGGCTCATGAGTTTATGGATCGCACTACTCAAGCAGTAACCGAGGAGCTAACTGCAGCAAGAGCTAGTAGAGCAGCAAATATGCTGCGAAAGCACCTTCCAGGAAAAGCTGCTGAAGCGCTGGGCAAAGCTTGCGATGGGTTTAGCAGAGCACTTGATGAGTATGGCCAAGAGTTTCGAATTAAAAGCAGCGATGAGCGAAAGCTTCAAGAACTACCTCTGCTTCTTGCCCCTTGGGTCAGAAAGATTAAAGAGGCGGCAGAGAGCGCTATTGCGCTAATTAATGCCGATTCACTAATTGTTGATCCAGATGCTTTAGCTGAGCGGGCTCGAGTAAAGGGAGCGGTCAATGAAATAAAAGTCACTGCATCAAAGATGCTAAAGATTGGCAGCAATCAAGTGCTCTGGTTTGAACCAACATTTTCCACTCTCTATCTTGCTCCACTAGAAGTCTCACATTTATTACGCGAGAACTTATTTACTAAAACCCCAGTTATCGCAACAAGTGCAACCTTGAGCGTTGGGAATAGTTTTGCTGCAATTGCTAAGAGCTTTGGCATTGATCCGCTAGAGGCTAGCCAAGATGAAAGTAGTGATAGCGGAGGAGATATTGATCCAGAAAATTTAGTATCACTTGATGTTGGTTCACCTTTTGATTTTGCAAGTCAAGGAGCGCTCTATCTTCCAAGAGATCTTCCAGAGCCAACAAGAGATGGGCCAAGTCCGCAGGCTCTAGTTGAGCTAGGTGAGTTAATTGATGCTGCAGGGGGAAGAACACTGGCGCTATTTTCATCATGGCGCGGTGTTGAAATGGCAGATGAACATCTAAGGCGAGTTTTAGCAGAGCTTCCGATTAAGATCATTACTCAAAGACGGGGCGATAGCGTTGGAGTCTTAGTTGAAAAATTTGCCAGTGATCCCACCTCAATTTTGCTTGGAACGATGAGCCTTTGGCAGGGAGTTGATGTGCCGGGGCCATCTTGTATTTTGGTAGCAATTGATCGAATACCTTTTCCCAGACCAGATGATCCGGTGATGTCGGCAAGAGCTGCCCAGATAGATGCATCTGGCGGCTCAGGTTTTATGCAAGTCTCACTTCCAAGGGCTGCTCTACTTCTTGCGCAGGGAACAGGAAGGCTAATTCGATCCATTGATGATCGCGGGGTAGTGGCAATCCTTGATTCAAGAATTGTTAATAAACGCTATGGATCGGTGCTTTTAAACTCTATGCCGCCGCTCTGGAGAAGTAGCGATGGGGCGGTTATCAAAGAATCTCTTAAAAGACTTTCGAGCCAATACAGCTCCACAGGGCAGTAATCTCCCCAAAGTCTTAGTTTTTCCAGTTTAGAGATGAGATCAAGAAGGCATTATCTGCTGGATGCGGATGACTCTAGTTGCAATGTTAATTATCTTTTCATCTATAAATGCTGCCTATGGAGCTTGTGAAGGTGAGACCTGTATTGATGTTAAAGCTAATCAAGAAAGCAACGAAGTTGTAATCACAGTTAAGAAGGGCAAGGCGGGCAGTCAGGTATCAACTGCGCCAAAGCCAAGACCAACTTCAACTACAAAGCGGACTTGGATTCCCTGGCTTCCAAAGCCTCCTGCTGCAAGTAAGCCAGTGGCGCTAGGTCCAAAGCCATCACCAAAACCAAGAGTGAAGCGAATTTCTGGCTCTCAAATTAGCGATCAAGTTAAGAGTTTGATTCCAAGGGGAGCGATAATCACCCAACCGCTAGATAACATCTTGGTAAATCAGAGCGTTAATTTCTTAACTAATACTCCTATGCACTTCACTACCGTTCTTGTAGTTCTTGGCACGCCTATAACGATTCACTTAACTCCGGATTTTTTATGGGAGTTTGGAGATGGCAATAGCCAGAGCACCAGGCTTGCCGGAGCTCCATACCCATTGATGCTTATTGAAAATACCTATAGGAGCTCAGGCCAGAAGAGAGTTGAGTTAACAACAACTTGGAGTGGTTTTTGGCGAGCGGGTTCTCTAGCTGCGCCAATTGATGGAGCAATTGTGCAGAAGGTCAGTCGGCAGATAGATATTAGGCCTGCTCGAGGTATCTACAGGGGATAGTTATCAACATTTCAGGGCCCTAAAAATAACTTCAATCTCTCTATCCCAAGATGCTTTGCCAATGACGACACTTACAACACCTAAAGACCTTCTTGCGGCTGTTCCCTTTTTGATTGGATTTAATCCAGAGAATTCAATAGTTCTTTTGAGCCTAAAAAATGATGCAATAGCTATGGCGATTCGCATAGATTTTCCAGATCAAATCGGCGCAGATGAGCTAAAACTTCTAAACTCCCATTTATCTAGAGATAGCGCTGAAGCCATTATTGCAATCTTTTATTGCCCAGAAATTGGGCAGAGCCAGAATGAGATAATTTCAGAGATTCTTGCTGCTATCACTGAATATGGACTAAACCTTCGAGAAGTCATAACAGTTGAGAAGGATCGATATCGCTCATTAATTTGTGAAGATTTGAGCTGTTGCTCAAGTGAGGGAAACCCACTTCCAGAACTAATAGATTCTCGAATTGCTGCAGAGCAAGTGGCTCAAGGCAGGCCAATTCCTTTCGCAAATCTAAAACAGCTAGTTGATTCGATTTCGCAGCTTGATAGTGATCATGAGCTACTTGATTTAATTCGCAGCATTGAGATTATTGATTATGAGAAAGATCCAATATCTTTTCAGAGGCAAGGCGCTAGCGCAGTTAACCAATTTATGGATGAGTTTAAAACTCATGGTCTAGTCAAAGATAAGGCCTTAATTGCACTGCTTTTAGTTCGTCTATCAGATTTGCAGGTTAGAGATTACGCACTTGGAAGTGTTAGCGCCGAAAGCCTTGATCTCTACTTCACCGCCTGGAGATGGTTGCTTCGCCTTGCTCCAAAGGGCCATATCGCCCCAGTTGCTAATTTGTTTGCAGCAGTGGCTTATGAACGAGGCGATGGAGCACTTGCACAAAGAGCGCTAGATAGGGCAGATAGCGATGATCCAAGTTATGCAATGAGTAAATTACTTAGACAGGTCTTTAACTCTGGATGGGCCCCCAACTCATTTGCCCAAATGAGGAGTGAGCTACACCCCAAAATATGTAGTGAGCTTTTCTCGGGTACTATCTAGAGGTGAACATCGGCGTTCCCAAAGAGATAAAGAACCATGAGTATCGAGTCTCGCTAACCCCGGCAGGAGCCAGAGAATTTATCCGCCAGGGGCATAAAGTTTTAGTAGAAAGTTCGGCTGGTCTTGGCTGCGCAATTTCAGATGATGACTATAGAAGCGTTGGGGCAACAATTATTGCCTCAGCAGATCAGCTCTGGGCTGAGGCCGAATTAGTCTTAAAAGTAAAAGAGCCGATAGCAGCTGAATATCACCGAATGAGAGCTGGCCAAGTTCTATTTGCCTATCTTCATCTTGCTGCATCAAAAGATTGCACTGATGCGCTCAGGAAAAGTGGTATCACTGCAATTGCCTATGAAACTGTTGAGCTAAATTCCAATCTTCCTCTTCTTGCTCCAATGAGCGAGGTTGCTGGGCGTATGGCTCCACAAGTCGGCGCAGCAGCGCTGCAGGCAAGTGCAGGAGGACGCGGTGTATTGCTTGGTGGAGTTCCTGGAGTAAGACCTGGAAAGGTTCTAATTCTTGGCGGAGGAACTGCAGGTCTTGCTGCAGCAACTATTGCCCTTGGTATGAGAGCTGATGTAACGGTAGTTGATTTAAATCAGAGCAGACTTGCCTATATTGACCAGATATTTAATGGAGCAGTAAAGACTTTAGTCTCTAATACCCATGAGATTGAGCAAGAAGCACTTCTTGCAGATTTAATTATTGGAGCTGTTTTAGTACACGGCGCAAAAGCTCCGAAGTTGATTAGTAATGAGTTAGTTTCGCATTTAAAGAAGGGTTCAGTCTTAGTTGATATTGCAATTGATCAAGGTGGCTGTTTTGAGGATTCAAAGGCCACAACTCATGCAGATCCAACATATAAAGTTCATGAGAGTATCTTTTACTGCGTGGCCAATATGCCAGGAGCTCTGCCCCTGACCTCCACCTACGCCCTTTCAAATGCCACCCTGCCTTACGCCTTAGCACTTGCCAATAAGGGTTGGAAGAAGGCGCTATCTGAAAACTCTGGCCTTGCTAAGGGGCTAAATGTCCATAATGGTCAGATAACTTATAAAGCAGTGGCTCAGGCTCATGGCATGGCAAGTGTTGAGATGGACTTTTCACTCTAAATTTTCTAAAGTCCGCCTTAGGTCAAGAGTTCCAGCATTAAGCCCCGGCTAACTGGACGGCAACCCTCCACCGCGGTGGGGTGCTCCGGGTGAGGACCTGGTCGATTGCAAAGTGCATCGGCAAGCGCGGGTCTGATTCTGGAGTGGGGGAGCCCAAAGAAGATTTTGGAAAGCCCAAAAAAGAGTGAGCCCAAGGAGTTCTTGCGCCGGCTCCATCAAGCGGGCCGCTTGTAACTAGCTGGACTTTTTAAACATTTCCCCCTAACCTGCGCGCTAGGTCATGAGTCTCAGTTCATAGCCCCGGCTAACTGAGCGGCAACCCTCCACCACGGTGGGGTGCTCCGGGTGAAGACCAGGTCGATAGCAAAGCGCCATCGGCAAGCGTGGGTCTGCAAAATAATTTTTCGGGCCCCCTGAATTTAAGGGAGGTTTACTTCGTGTCATCTTTTTCCGTAACCGATACTCAATTCGAAACTCGTCAGGTTCATGCCGGTCAAGTCCCAGATCCAACAACTGGAGCAAGAGCGTTGCCTCTTTATCAGACTACGGCGTATCAATTCCGTGACACTAAGCATGCTGCGGATTTGTTCGGCCTTGCAGAGCTGGGAAATATCTACACCAGAATCATGAATCCAACGCAAGATGCAGTGGAACAGAGAATTGCATCACTTGAAGGGGGTGTGGCAGCACTGCTTCTCTCATCTGGTTCTGCCGCAACAACCTTTGCGGTTCTAAATGTTGCAGAATCTGGAGATCACATAGTCTCTTCACCATCGCTATATGGTGGAACTTATAACTTATTTCATTACACCCTGCCAAAATTTGGAATCGAAGTAACCTTTGTGGATAATCCTGAAGATCCAGAGAGTTGGAAAAAAGCTATTCGCCCCAATACCAAGGCTTTCTTTGGTGAAACTATCGCCAATCCAAAAAATGATGTATTGGATATCGAATCAGTTGCAAAAGTTGCTCATGAATTTGGAGTTCCATTAATAGTTGATAACACTGTTGCAACTCCATTTTTAATTCGCCCCATTGAACATGGCGCAGATGTTGTAGTTCACTCTGCAACAAAATTTCTCTCAGGACATGGCAATGCCGTAATTGGGGCAATAGTTGATTCTGGAAAGTTTGATTATGCAAAATATCCAGAGCGATTTAAGAGTTTCAATCAGCCAGACCCTAGCTATAACGGAATTGTTTACGCTCAGGCACTTGGTGTGGGATCTGCCTTTGGCGCGAATTTGGCCTATATCTTCAAAATTCGACTCACCCTGCTTCGTGACATCGGAGCTGCAACATCACCTTTTAATGCCTGGCTACTGGCTCAAGGACTTGAGACTCTATCGCTACGTATGGAGCGTCATGTTGATAACGCCCTAGCGACAGCTAAATGGCTAGAGAGCCATAATCAAGTTATCAAGGTCAACTATGCCTCACTTGAATCATCTCCTTGGAATAAGTTAGCTAAGAAGTATGCTCCAAAGGGCAGTGGCTCAGTCCTTTCCTTTGAAATAAAGGGTGGAATCGATGCTGGTAAAAAGTTTATTGAGGCGCTGAACATCTTCTCTCACGTAGCAAATATTGGCGATGTTCGATCTCTTGCGATTCATCCAGCGTCAACAACACACTCTCAGCTCACGCCAGCCGAACAACTTCAGGCCGGTGTAACTCCAGGTCTAGTACGACTCAGTCTTGGAATTGAGAATATTGCTGATATCAAGTCAGATCTAGAAAAAGCCTTCGCAGCCGCGAAATAATTTTCATCGGACTTTCTTGATGACAAACCCATTTGGCGTCACAGGCGCATGGCTTGAAACCCATGACCCTGGCGCGCGAATCTTTCACAAACTTGGTGATCTGATTTTGGAATCTGGTGAAGTACTTCCGGATGTCACAATCGCCTACCAAACTTGGGGAACACTCAACGCGGATCGATCAAATGCGATATTGATCAATCATGCGCTTACGGGATGGTCTGATGTTCCTTCCTGGTGGCCAGAAATGGTTGGCCCAGGTTTACCCTTCGATACCGATCGCTACTTCATCATCTGTCCCAATGTGGTTGGCGGATGCCAAGGAAGTACTGGACCCTCATCGCTTGCGCCCGATGGCAAGCGGTGGGGTTCTCGGTTTCCGTATCTCACAGTCCGCGATCTAGTTCGAGCCGAAGTTGAGCTCTCTAATCAACTAGGTATTCCAAGTTACCTACTTGCGGTAGGGCCATCATTAGGCGGAATGCGTTCCTTGGAGTGGGCTATCGAGCACCCAGACCGAATCGGCGCAATCTGCACGATTGGATCCTCAGCAGTTGCAACGGGGGATCAAATTGGAACGTGGAGCACAGAGATACATGCCATCACAGCAGACCCACATTTCAATGGCGGGGATTACTACGACCAAGAGATGGGTCCTGTGGAGGGAATGGGGATTGCGAGAAAAATTGCCCATCTGAGTTACCGCACCGAATATGAGATGGATACCCGATTTGGTCGCGATCTTCAGGGAGATGCCACTGGTCGATATGCCATTACTTCATACTTAGACCATCAAGCGTTGAAATTGCAGCGCCGATTTGATGCCAACACTTATATTGCCCTAGAAACAGCGATGATTTCGCACGATATTGGGCGAGGTCGAGGTGGGGTAGTTGCAGCCCTTGCAACGGCTCAACGCCCAGTCGTGGTGGTTTCAATTGACACCGATCGCCTCTTTCCAGCTCGATTGCAGGAGGAGATCGTTGAGCTAACTCCAACAGCCCTACCGCTAAAGCAGATTTCATCTCCCTTTGGCCATGATGGATTCTTGATAGAAGTTGAGCGTGTGGGCCAGATAATCAGGGATAGTTTGGAGCTGGCTCACTCAAAGTGAGGAATAAAGTGGTTTGGATGTGCATTTACCCCTGTGGACAATTTATAATATAGCCATAGCCGATTCCCCAAAAGGCTAGAGGAAAAAAAAGAAGTTCTGACAGTTCGTCAATTTAAAGCAAAGGACTAATTCGTGGCTGTATCTCGTGCGCCCAAAAACGCAGGTAAGAAGAAGAGCGTTGCAAAAAAGAGCACGAAGAGCGTTGCTAAAAGTTCAATAAAGAAAGATAAGAAGAACGCTAAGTCAAAAGGTCCAAGACTATTTCCTACCAAGGCTGAGCTTGAAGTGATGAAGCTTGCAAGGGAAGCAAAAGCTAAGCCAGATGAGAAGAAAGGCCCTCGCCGCTTTCCGACTAAAGCAGAAATTGAAGCAGCAAAAGCGGTGGCTGCTGGCGTTAACAAACCAGCGGGAAAAAAAGTAATTGAGAAAATTGATGGCGAGGAAGTTGAGCTAGAAGAAGTTGAGCTGGAAGATCTTGAAAAATTAGTTGCTGAAACCGGAGAAGAAGTTGTTGAAGGTGCAAGTGATGTTCGAGTCGTTAATCTAACTGAGGAAGCCAAGAAAGAAGAAGGTGAGTTCACCCTTAAGGATTCTGAAGAAGATGACGCGCCCCCTCAGACAGTTTTGACTGCAGGTGCTACTGCAGATCCAGTAAAAGACTATCTAAAACAAATTGGTCGAGTAGCTCTACTAAATGCTGAACTTGAAGTTGAACTTGCTATGAGAATTGAAGCTGGATTATTTGCTGAAGCAAAGTTGAATTCAGGCGAGAAGATGGAACGTTCATTTAAGCGAGAGCTGGAGTGGATTGCAGAGGACGGTAAGAGAGCTAAGAATCATCTACTTGAAGCAAACCTTCGCCTCGTTGTTTCTCTTGCTAAGCGCTATACCGGTCGAGGAATGCTATTTCTTGATCTAATTCAAGAGGGAAACCTAGGTTTAATTCG
>Ga0194127_10002292_pt1 | contig 26386 bp, 12 predicted proteins | sample TA2KigC100mmetaG_FD_148624 | JGI IMG/M metagenome (GOLD analysis project Ga0194127, IMG submission 148624) | Freshwater microbial communities from Lake Tanganyika, Tanzania - TA2015036 Kigoma Deep Cast 100m | ecosystem: Environmental > Aquatic > Freshwater > Lake | place: Tanzania: Lake...
GACGGGCGCCTACCGCACGTGGCCCTGCGAGGCCGCGCCTTGCGGCGGGACCGTGGTCGGCCTGTCGGAGACCGCGGGCGGCGCGCTCACCCTGCTGCTCCGGTCCGGCGCGGGCACGATCGGCCGGGTCGAGGCCGCGTTCGCGTCCGACCAGCCCGGCGAGCCCGGGTACTTCGCCTACCGGGGCGAGTGGTGGGAGGGCGATGCGCTCCGCGGGGAAGTCTCGGGCTTCCGGCTGCCGGGCACGGACACGCACCACGCGCGCCTGACGCTCGCGGCCTACGGCCGCATCGCCGACGACATCGCCGGCGACGCCGGGTTCCTCCAGTACGTCTCCTCGCCCCCGTACCCGCACCTCTCGGAGACCTACAGCCACATCGGCCGGGACGCGGCGGACCTGTTGATCGAGTGGGCGACCGAGGTCGAGGCGCTGGACAACATCCTCGTGGAGTTCAGCCGGTTCCGGAACCTCGCGACGATCATGGACCCGCGCGGCCTGCCGACGCTCGGGTCGCTGCCGTTCCGCGGGAAGGGCATCGACTTCCTGGACCGCCGGACCGCGAGGACCGGGGACGACCGGGAGGTGTACCACGACGCGGGCACGAGGCCGCCGCGGGACGGGCTCAGGTTCATCGACGTGGTCGGGTCGGGCGCCGACGAACGCGTGGTGCTCGTGGGGAACGGGCTCGGCGCGGGCGACGCGTCGCTGCCGTTCGCGGCTGCGGGCATCGACGCGATCCGCGCGGGCCTGGGCCGGGTCGCGAAGCCGTTCGGGGTCCACTCGGCCTGGTCCCCGGACGGCGCCGAGGAGATCGAGTTGTCGTTCCACTCGGGCCTGAACGCCCCCGACTTCGCGGCATGGGCCGATTGCGACGTCGTGTCGGCGGCGGGCGAGTCCGGCACCGTGTGCCCGGACGATGGGGAAGTCGACCTGTGGGCCGTGGTCGGGAACTACGCATTCGCCGCGTTCGGCATCACGGACTGCTCCGACGCGATCGAGGCCCTGCCCTACCGCGCGGCCAAGGGCGAGAGCCTCGGCACGCTCGCGGCGTCCGGGGCGACCCCGCCGCAGTGGAGGACGAGCCTGTGGACCGGCACCGGCTTCTTCGAGCCGTTCTGTCCCTACTGGGCGCTCTCGCCCGCCGCGCGGGCCGACCTCCTGACGGCCGCGCGCGACGCGTCGTACGTCGAGCAGTTGACCGAGCCGTTCCTCTGCAACCCTGACCAGGGCGAGACCTCGGTCTTCCCGTTGGAACTGACCTGGGTGAGGCGGACCACGCTGAACCCGGCCGCGAACCCGGCGCGGATCCGGTTCGTCCGGCCGGAAGTCGAGCAGCCCCCGGACCACCGGTACGACTACGTGTTCCTGGACGCGGGGGGTGCTTCGGCGGAGAATGGCCGGGTGAGCGCGTTCCAGCCATGGGACCCCGCGACGGCAGCGGGCTTCAGGTCCCTGACGCTCAACCCGTCCGGGGGCACGCCGCGCGCCGTGTGGTACCGGGTCGAGACGACCGGCCCGGCGAGCGCGGTGCTCTACCTCGACGCCTCGCACGCGGACGTCCCGCTGGCCGACATCTACGACGCAATCCCGCCGCCCGGCTTCGCGTCGAACTGCGACGACCAGAACCCCTGCACGGACGACGCGGAGTTGGGTTGGGGCGGGTGCAGCCACGAGCCGAACACTGCCGCCTGCTTTGCGGGGGACCTCTGCACGGCGGGGGACGTCTGCGACGGCGGGGTCTGCACGGCCGGCGAACCGCGCGACTGCGACGACGACGACCCGTGTACCCTCGACGGCTGCGACCCGGCGGTCGGGTGCGTGTACGCCCCCGCGCCCGGCTCGCCGCCCTGCGACGACGGCAACGCGTGTACGACGGGGGAGACGTGCACCGCCGGCGCCTGCACCGGTGGCGCGGCCGTGACCTGCGACGACGCCAACGCCTGCACCACGGACTCGTGCGACCCGGCGGAGGGCTGCGTATCTGCGCCGCGAGACGGCGCGTGCGACGACGGGAACGCCTGCACCTACGCGGACACGTGCGTGAACGGCGTCTGCACGCCCGCGGGGCCGACGAACTGCGCCAACTTCAACGCGTGCGACGACGACTCCTGCGACCCCGCGGTCGGGTGCGTGCACACGCCGAACGAAGCGACCGCGTGCAGCGACAACGACCTCTGCACGGTTGGCGACCACTGCTCGGCCGGCCTCTGCGTCCCCGGCGGCGAGGCGCTGGACTGCGATGACGACAACGCCTGCACGGACGACGCGTGCCTGCCTTACAGCGGCTGCCTCCACCCGGTCATCGGGTGCGCCGACACGGACCCCTGCACCGCGGACTCGTGCGATCCGGTCCTCGGGTGCAGGCACGAGCCGGTGACGGACTGCGACGACGCGAACGCCTGCACCACCGGGGACACCTGCGCCACCGGCGTCTGCGCAGGCACGCCCGTCTCCTGCGACGACAACGAGCCGTGCACGGCGGATTCCTGCAGCCCTGCCACCGGCTGCGCCAACGCCGGCGCTCCGATGGACGGCACGTCCTGCGACGATGGCGCCGCCTGCACCGGCGACGACACATGCACGGGCGGCGCCTGCATCGGGACGCCCCTGGACTGCGACGACGGCAATCCCTGCACGAACGACTCGTGCGTGCCGGGCCTCGGGTGCATGAACCTCGCGAGGACCGGCGCCTGCGACGACTCCAACGACTGCACCTCCAGCGACCTCTGCGTCGGCGGTGCCTGCGTCGGCACGCCCCTGCTCGACGGCGCGGACTGCGACGACGACGACCCGTGCAGCGACGGCGACCACTGCGCGTCCGGCAACTGCGTAGCCACGCCGATCGCCGACGGCGACCCGTGCAGCGACGCCAACCCGTGCACGGCCATGGACGAGTGCGAGGCCGGGGACTGCGTCGGCATCGAAGTGGAAGTCTGCCAGTGCGACCCGGTGCCAGGCTGTCCGGATCCCGAGAACCCCGAGTGCGACGACCCGTGGACGTGCCCGGCCATCGGAGGGCTCTGCGACGACCATGTCGACTGCGAGTCCCAAGGATTCGCACTGCCGGGCTCGTGTCTCGAAGGGGCCTTCCGCTGCGAGGATCACTCCTGCCGGCTCGATTGCGCGCTCCCCAACCCCGACGACGACTACGACGGCATCGACGACAGCGCGGACGACTGCCCGCTGGATCCGCTCAACGACATCGACGGTGACGGGGTTTGCGGGAACGAGGACAACTGCCCCACAACTCCGAACGCGCCTCCCGAGGGCCTGCCCCAGGTCGACACGGACGAAGACGGCATCGGCGACGCGTGCGAGGCGGAGAACCGGTTCCGGGTGACCGACACCCACAGCGTGATCGTGGGCGACCTGGAGCAGTACATCTACGTGTCGTTCGAGGTCGGCTCGTTCGACCTCGTCCGGCACGATACCCCGATGGGCGACATGTACGAGCCGAGGATGCCGGGGTTGGTCGCGGATCCCGTGCCCGGCGAGCCGCCCATCCCGTTCAAGCGGCTCCTGGTCGAGGTCCCGGCACGATGGCGATCCGTCGCTGCCGAATCGATCGACGAGGGCGAGTCGGTGATCATCGGGGACGACGAGCCCCCGGTCCTGCTCTGGCCGAGCCAGCAGGCGCTGTCCGACGAGCCCGCGCCGCCTCCATCGGGATTCCAGTACGACGAGGCGTTCTACACGAACGTTCGGACCCTGCCTGCGGCCTGGCTCCGCGTGTCGCAGCCCTTCTTCCTCAAGAACCGGAACCTCGTGTACCTGGACATCTACCCGCTTCGGTACAGGCCTGCGGACAGCGAGGTCGAGCTTCGGACCAGCGGCACCGCCAGGATCCGGGTCGCGCAGGCCGTTTCGCCCGGCGAGGTGGGGATGGCGCCGGGGAATTCGGCGTTCGACAACGCGCTCAACAAGCTGATCCTGAACCCGGGCATGATCGACCCGATGGGCGACTACCTCGGCCTGCCGGAGTACCTGATCATCTCTCCCCAGGACCTCCAGCAGCAGGTCGCGACCGAGTTCGTGGCCCAGAACCCGAGCTTGAACGGGTTCCACGTGACGTACTGGACCGTGGAGCAACTGCGGACGTGGTGCCCGCAGGAGTTGGGCCGACCGAGTTGCATGCGCGGTCGTTTGAAGGACCTGTTCCAGCAGAATCGTCTCGAACACGTCCTCATCGTGGCCGACCCGTACGACATCCCGCCCGGCAAGGACCCAGGCACGGGTCTGTTCGGATCCGACGTCCCGTCCCACCACGTAGCACTGGAGATCACGGGCGAGATCGCGGCCCCGGACCTCGAACTGTGGCCGTGGCTCCTCGTCGATTGCGGCGACTACTGCGACGTCGCCGTGGGGGACAACCTCCATGACGGCGATCCGGGATACACCTACACCGCGCACGACTCGACGGGGTGGCGCGAGCGCATCGGGGACGCATACGACCCGTGCGACCAGACGGAGTGCTCGACCCCGAGATGGCGAGCCAACGTCAACCTGTTCGCGGCCGACATCGACCAGGACGGGGTCGTTGGTTTCCGGATCAGGATCCTGAACTACGGGAAGGACCTGGCGCTCCAGACCTTCCGTTCCAACCTGGTTCCATCGGACAACACCTTGCCGATCCCCTTCACCCCGGTGCTGCGGCCCGGCGACATCCAAGCCTGCGGGTACGACCTGGGCTCCCTCCACTGTCCCACCACCAGGTTCCACGTGAGTTCGAGGTGGCTCGGCCGCGACTTCGACGAGCACGCCGGCGATGCGCCGGACGCGGCCTGGCCGAGCCTCGTCGACCAGTGGTTCTCCGACTTCGACGACGAGCGGGACGTGGATCTCTTGGCATGGGAGGAGTGTGACACGGCCGCGATCCTGAACGTGGCCCCGTGCCCCCTCTACGGGATCAGCGACTTCCAGGACGCCGACGGACTGACCCCACTCAAGTTCCGCTACAGGAGCCACGACGGGGACGGCTACTACACGCGGCTCAACGGAGACGACGGGGCGCCGGACATCGGAATCGGACGGATTCCCATTCCCCCAGGGTGGGTCGCGAGTGGCGAGGCGTCGAACGCATTCCAGAAGATCATCCATCAGGCCCGCTGGGGGGATGCGCTGCCCTCGTCTTCGAGGGTGCTCCTGCTCGCCGATGGCCCGCAGGCCAAGGAAGCAGGACGCGCCGAGCGGGTCAAGCGATTCCCGTTCGCCGAGGAGTGGGACCCGTGGGCCACGCCGACGTTCGGACCGCCCGCCTGGCGGGGCCTCCCCGAGGCATTCGTGAACTACAACGCCATGCGGCCGGACGCCGGCGCGAGCGAGTTCGTCCGGGATCGGCTCATCGAGGGAGTCGGGACGGTGCTCGTCTGGACGGATGCGGACCTGGGAGGAGGCGGGCACCTGACTCAATACGAGATCTCCGCGCTTCCGGCGGGCAGCCAAAGCTCATTCCCGCTGGTCGCCTATCGCTGGGGGGTCGGAGACTGGTATCACGATTGGCTGGACACCGTGCCTGAGACGGCCCTGACCCTGTTTCCCGATCGCGGTGCCTCGATGGTCGTGGGCAACGCGGCCGTCCTGGACAACTTCGCTGCCCTGGGCTTCGTCGTCGAGCCTCCCCTGCCATACGAGAGCGGCGGGGTGCGCGCAGGCGATCTGTGGACGCTTGCCCTTGCGAGCGCCAGCCTCCACGCGACCGAAGCGCAGCGGTACAGGCGTCTCCTGCGTTTGGAGGTCTTTGGCGACCCCGCCATGCCGGTCTACCTCGGGCACGATGCGGACGGGGATGGCGTCTGGAACCTGGATGACAACTGCGTCCTGACTCCGAACCCCGATCAGTCCGACAGCGACCAAGACGGGATCGGCGGGGTCTGCGAGCCGAACCAGGCGCAGTACCAATCGGTGTACGCGGTCTTCGAGTCTCCGCAGAACCTGGTGGGAGTGACGGACGCCGGGGACATCCCGGACGGCCACGATGGGATTCTGCGGTGGAAGGTCGAGCGACCGCTCGAGCCGGGTGTGAACCATCGCGTCGAACTGCTCACCAGTCGTGGTTACGTCTGCGTCCGGTGCGCTCAGATGAACGGATTCGACTGCCAGACCGAGGAGGCCAGCATCGGCTACTCCGGCATCGGATTGGTAGCGCGCTACTTCCGAATCACTCCTCCAGCGGGGGACTGGGATTGCCACCTGTTTGTCAGTTCCGGTTCCTGGGCCCTGGACCTCTGGGGATCGCTCGTGGCGACGCCGGACCACTACTGGTTCGAGGGAGAGGACGAGACCTCGGAGAGATGGGTGGCTAGGCCGGGGTACTCGGAGTGGTCCTTCCCCGGAAGTCCTCGATACCACGTCGTGCATGGTGGTGTTGCAGACGGCCCCGAACAGTGCGTGGTCGAGGATCCCGCGGATCCGACAGGACTCGTCGTGAATCCTGTAGGGGTGTCCGGGTGCACGCATGGTGCTGCCGATCGGATGGAGCCCCCGACCTTGAACTGCGCGTGGGCACTCGACGCCGCCCTGATCTGGGGCGAGACCTACGACGCTTCGGTGAGCTACGCGATCCGCAGTCGCCCGTGGTTCGAGGGATTGGAGGTTCAGGGATGGCCGTCGTCGAGTCCCCGCCTCGTGCAGGTTCGCGGTGACGTTTGGGACGACATCGAGTGGCCCGAGCAGCGCGGTGGGAAATACGGGGACGAGGCGTGGTTCGGCATCGGATCGCTTGCGGATCCATTGAACCTCCAGCGGATGGAGTCGTTCACCTTCAGGGCCCCCTTGCACGCCCGCCTCTACTTCTGCCAGGAGGGGCACGGGGAGTGGTGGATCGACAGCATCTACATCCGGCCCCACCCGAAGAACTGAGAGGTTGACCGTGAGCAGCAGGATTGCGGACATGGTGATTCGCTGGATCCCTTGTTGCGTCGCCCTGGCCTGCGGCCCGGTGGACGAGCCCGCGGGCTCGGTATCCGGAGCGCTTTGCACCCCTGCCTGCGAGGGCAAGGAGTGCGGGGACGACGGGTGCGGAGGCGAGTGCGGGACGTGCAAGGAGGGTTGGGACTGCGTCGTGGACCGTTGCGTCTTCGGGTGCGGGGACATCACGATCAATGGGTGCTGCCGCACCGCCACGCTGGTCCATTGCCTGGAGGAAAGACTGGCGGAATACGACTGCAGCGCGACCGGGAAATCGTGTCGATGGGTTTCCATCTCTTACGGGTGCGTCGCCGAGGAATCGTGGCCACTCGAAGATCCCTCCGGCAAGTACCCGCGGGAGTGCGACTTCACCTGCACGCCGAAGTGCGACATGAAGTGGTGCGGACCGGACGGGTGCGGCGGGGAGTGCGGCCAGTGCGGCGGCGGGAAGGTCTGCTACAACGGCATGTGCTGCCAGCCGCAGTGCGAGGGGATGGAGTGCGGCCCGGACCTCTGCGGGGGCCAGTGCGGGCAATGCCCCGCGGGCGGGTTCTGCGACGACACCGGCAAGTGTCACTACGGGTACGGCTGCATGGAAACCCCGCCCACGCCGGGATGCGCAGGGTGCGCGTGCGAGAAGTGCGTCTGCGAGACTGACGAGTACTGCTGCACCGACGAGTGGGACGGCAAGTGCGCCTGGGCGTGCAAGGCAATCTGCGGCGGATGCCTGCCGTGCACGGACTGCGGGGAGCCCGGCCCCGAGGAGGGGCTTCCGGACGCCCCCGAAGCTTCGGACGACGCGGAGGTGCCGGACGTGCCGCCGGCCGAAGTCGTCGTGGATCCGTCGGGCGACGAGGGCGCTGCCGGCGATTCGCCTGCAGCCCCTGACGAGTCGGCGACCGCCGACACGCCGGTCGCCGACGATCCCGCGGGCGGGGATACGGCGCCCCCCGACAACGCATCCCCGGCGGAGGCTCCGCCCGAAGTGGCGGGCGACACGTCGCCTGAGCCGATCGACGATCCCGGAGGGGCTCCCGGAGAGGCGACGAGACTCGATGCCGGCGCCCGCGGCGGGGGCTCATGCTCGGCATTCGATGGGGCGCCTGCCGGAAGGACCGCATGGCTGCTCGTTCTCGCGATGGGGGCAATCGGATGCGTGCGGTTGCGCGGACGGCGCTGACGGCGGCTTCGGCCGTGCTCCTGCTGTGCGTGGGGGATTGCGGCTCCGGCGCCCGCCCGCGACCGGTACCGGCGGAAGGGGATCCCTCCGAGTGCACGGAAGCGGAGCCGGACACGGCCGGAGCCTGGGACTCGACTCGTCCCGATGGCGCGAACCCGGACGCGGACGGGGCGGGTGCCGACGGAGTCACGGGCGAGGCGGGCGGGACGAAGGACGCCGGCGACGAGGACGCCTTCGTGCCCGTGCCCGAGGCCCTGCTCCCGCACCCCGAGTGGGACTGCGCGCTGGAGCCCGGGGCCACGGCCGCGACGTGCGAGATCGAGTGCCGCGGGCACTTTCACCGTGACTGCCCTGCAGGATGGAGTTGCCCCTTGAAGAAGGCCTGCGAGGTCCTCCTTTGCGTCCGCGACGTGCCGGAGTTCCCCGTCTGCGTCGAGACGAGCTGCCCCGACAAGGTGACCTGCGAGGGTCCGACCGACGAGACCGCTATCGATCTCGAACCCACGAAACTCCGATGGGTCTGCTACGCCCGCATTGATCCCCCTTACGGGGAGAACGTCCTGTGCCACGCGGACGCGGTCGGAATGGCAGAGCCGATCGGCGGGCTCGGGGTTCCCGGGGGCGGCTTCTGGGTGATCCGGGACGAGGCGACGTGGAACGCCTTCTGGCCGGCGCTCGCGCCCTGTGACGACCTCTGGCACTGCTTGAAGCAGCCCGCGTACGACGAGGTGCCGGAGGTGGATTTCGAGTCGTTCATCCTCGTGGTCGCTGCCTGCCGGGGCTTGCCGGAGTGCGAGCCCGGCATCCGTGCGATGTACGAGTTTCCCGCTTCCGGCGAGGTCGTCCTCGTGTCGGGAAACCGCTACGGACCGGACTACGGCTGCGGCCCCTACGGCGGCGCCAGTGTGACCGTCTTCAAGGCCCGCCGACCGACGTCTCCCGCGTCCTTCAGAGCCTGCGGTGTTTTCCACGCCCCGGCCGGGTGAACGGGGCCAAGGGCACGGGACGAACACGCTGTCGTGCGCCGAACGGGGCACCGACCCCGCCCCCCCTCGATCCGGGGAGGCCGGTCCGGTATCATCAGCGGCGAGTCGTGGGTTGGAGGGCTCCATGAGCCGGAAGACGGTGTGGCGGGCGGCGGTCCTGGCGGTCTCGGCACTGGCGGCGGCGGGCGCGGCGATCGGCTGCGGCACGGGCGGGGCGTCGGGCGGCCCGGCGGACCTCCCGGGCGACGTCCCGGTGCAGGCCGACGCGGACGTCCCGGGGGACTCCGCGGCGGACCCTGCCGCGGATCGCCGGCCCGACCCGGTCGGGGACGACGGGCCGGAGGCGACCGCGGACGCGGATCCGGACGCCCTCCCGGACGGCGAGGCGGACCCCGGCCCGGACGGAACCGCGGAGGACGCGGCCGACGCCACGGACGCGCCCGGTCCGGACGCGGCCGGCCCGGACGCGGACGTCCAGCCGTGCGAGTCGGACGACGACTGCGAGGCGGCCGCGGTGCCGCCGTGCAAGGCGCTGCGGTGCGACGCGCGGGCGGGCCACTGCGTGATGGCGGACCTGCCGGACGGGGCGGCCTGCAAACCGCTCACCGCCTGCGAGACGAACGGCCGGTGCGTCGCCGGGGCGTGCGCGGGGGTCCAGGTCTCGTGCGACGACGGCAACCCCTGCACCGACGACACGTGCGACGACCACGACGGGTGCGGCCACACGGCGAACGCCGCGGCCTGCGACGACGGCAACCCGTGCACCCCCGAGAGCGCCTGCGCGAACACGGTCTGCGCCGGCATCGGCAACGACTGCCCGTGCGCCGGGGACGCGGACTGCGCGCCGAAGGAGGACGGGAACCGGTGCAACGGGCTGCTCATCTGCGCGGGGGGGCACTGCGAGGTGGACCAGTCCACGGTGATCTCGTGCGCGCCGCGGGCGCCCGGCGCCTGCACGGCGGCGGCGTGCGACCCCGCGACCGGGGCGTGCGGGCAGCGGCCGGTGCCGGACGGGCGCGCCTGCGACGACGGGTCCTCCTGCACCGCGGGCGACGCGTGCGTGGAGGGGGCGTGCGTGGGCCTTTTCGTGCCCTGCGACGACGGCAACCCCTGCACGGACGACTCGTGCGACGCCGCGGTCGGGTGCCTGCACGCGGCCAACGCCGCGCCGTGCGACGACGGGGATCCGTGCACGACCGGCGACGCGTGCGCGGGGGGCAAGTGCGGGGGAGTGCCGGTCCCGGGCGGCTGCGGGTGCGCGGTGGACGCGGACTGCGCGAAGCACGAGGACGGCAACGCCTGCAACGGCACGCTCGCCTGCGTGGCCGGCACGTGCGCGGTGGACACGGCCACGGTCGTGACGTGCGACCCGTCCGGGAACACGGCCTGCGCGAAGGCCGCGTGCGACCCGGCGACCGGCGAGTGCGCCCGCGTCCCGGCGAACGAGGGCGCGGCCTGCGACGACGGCAACCCCTGCACCGCGGGCGAGACCTGCGTGGCCGGAGCGTGCGCCGGGGACGACCCGACCGACTGCGGCGACGGGAACGACTGCACCGACGACCTGTGCGACCCGGCGTCGGGCTGCCGCAGCGTGGGAAGCGTCTCGTCCTGCGAGGACGGCGACCCGTGTACCGCGGGCGACGCGTGCGAGGCGGGGGCCTGCGTCGGCGGGGGCCCCGCGGACTGCGACGACGGCAACCCCTGCACGTCGGACTCGTGCGACCAGGGCACCGGGTGCGCGCACGACCCGAACGAAGCGCCCTGCGACGACCTCGACCCCTGCACGGTCGGCGACGCGTGCGCCGCGGGCGGGTGCGCGGGGACGATCCCGCTCGACTGCTCGGACGGCAACCCCTGCACGGACGACGGGTGCGACCCGGCGACCGGGTGCGGGCACGAGCCGAACGCCGCGGCCTGCGACGACCGGAACCCCTGCACCGCGGGCGACGCCTGCACCCTCGGGATCTGCGCCGGGTTCCAGGCGACGTCGTGCGACGACGGGAACGACTGCACCCGCGACACGTGCGACCCGGCCGCGGGGTGCGGCCACGAGGCCCTCACCGGGACGCCGTGCGCGGACGGCAGCGCCTGCACGGGCGGCGACACGTGCGCGGCGGGGGCGTGCGTGCCGGGGCCCGCGGTCCTGTGCGACGACGGCAACGCCTGCACGGACGACCGGTGCGACCCCGCGGCCGGCTGCACGTTCACCGCGAACACGCTCGCGTGCGACGACGGCAGCGCGTGCACGGCCGGCGACGCGTGCAGGGACCCCTTCTGCACCGGGGCGGTCGCCGAGTGCGACGACGGCAACCCCTGCACCGACGATTCGTGCGACCCCGACGCGGGCTGCGCGTACGTGGCCAACGCCGCGCCCTGCGACGACGGCAACGCGTGCACGACCGGGGACGCGTGCAGCCTCGGGCGCTGCGAGGGCGGGCCGGCCACGGACTGCGGAGACGGCAACCCCTGCACCTCGGAGACGTGCCTCCCCGCGGTCGGCTGCCTGGTCGTCCCGAACCAGAACGCGTGCGACGACGCGAACGCCTGCACCGAGGGCGACCGCTGCGCGAACGGGACGTGCGTCCCCGGCGCGCCGAGGACCTGCGACGACCGCAACGCCTGCACCGCCGACGGCTGCTCCGCCTCCGCGGGCTGCGTGTTCACGGCGACGAACGAGGGGGGCGCGTGCGACGACGGCAATGCCTGCACGCTCGGGGACGCGTGCGCGCTCGGCCGGTGCGTGGGCACGGGCCTTCAGTGCGACGACGACAACCCCTGCACCGACGACAAGTGCAGCGCCGAGGCCGGCTGCCATTACGTGGCGAACACGCTCCCTTGCGACGACGGCAACGCCTGCACCACCGGCGACACGTGCTCGAACAAGCAGTGCGCGCCGAAGGGCACGCTGGCGTGCAAGGACGACAACGGCTGCACCGACGACTACTGCGACAGGGTGCTCGGCTGCTTCCACATCTACAACACCTCGCCGTGCGAGGACGGCAGCCAGTGCACGACCGGCGAGACGTGCAGCCAGGGCAGGTGCGTCGGCGGCCAGCCCACGGACTGCGACGACCACAACCTGTGCACCACGGACTCCTGCGACCCGGCCGTCGGGTGCGTGAACGCGCCGAACGCGCTCCCGTGCGACGACGGGGACAAGTGCACGACCGGGGACGCGTGCAGCCAGGGCGGTTGCGCCGGCGGTCCGCCCCCGGACTGCGGCGACAACAACCCGTGCACCGACGACACGTGCCTCGCGGGCGTCGGGTGCGTCCACATCTACAACACGGGCGCGTGCGACGACTCGAACAAGTGCACGACCGGCGACGCGTGCAGGCAGGGCAAGTGCGTCGGCGGCCCGCCGCCGGTCTGCGAGGACCAGAACCCCTGCACGACGGACCGGTGCGATCCCGGCCTCGGGTGCGTGTTCCAGTACAACACCCTGCCGTGCGACGACGGCAAGGTCTGCACCAAGGGCGAGGCGTGCTCGCTGGGCGAGTGCGTCGGCGGGACGCCGGCGGTCTGCGACGACGGCAACCCGTGCACGGACGACGGGTGCGCCGAGCCCGACGGCTGCGTCCACACCGACAACTCGGCCGCGTGCAGCGACAACGACGCCTGCACGAACCCGGACTTCTGCTCGCAGGGGAAGTGCGCCGGCAAGCCGGTGACGTGCGACGACCAGAACGAGTGCACCGCGGACTCGTGCGCCCCCGCGATCGGGTGCGTCCGCACGCCGGTCCCGAACGGCCTGCCGTGCACGGGCAAGTTCCGGCAGTGCTGGAACGGCAAGTGCGTGGGGTGGGAGTTCAGGACGAGCAGCTACACGGGCACGACCGACACGCGGCTGCACGAGGGCGGGCGGCCCACGAACGGCGCGGCGCTCCATGCCTCCGGGGCGGACGACTACTACGGCGCGCCCGGCCCGACGATCTTCTCGATCAACGCGTCCACCCTGGTCCTGTCGGTCGCGCACGACTACTACGGCACCACCGGGTCCTACCAGACCCAGGCCGGCCGCCTCGCGAGCGGCACCGGCGGCATCGCGTCGCGCTACTCGGGCAGCACGTACGACCCGTGGACCGAGTCCGGCGCGCCGGCGTACGGGACCAAGGCGGACATGCTCGCCACGACCTTCCTGCCCACGCCGATCGGCGAGCGCTACTTCGTCACGGGCAAGCCGCTCGTGTCCTCGGCGGGGTCTCCATGGTCCACGATCCGGTCCTGCACCTCCGCGGGCGCGGGCGGGACGTTCGCCTGCACGGCCATGGCGCTCATCGACAAGCCCTCGACGTGCGTGCAGAAGTCCGCTGAGCTGAGGGGCGCGTACGCGGCCGCCCAGGACCGCGCGTACTTCGTCGGGTTCGAGCCGACCGCGCTCGACGGGAACGTCGTGATCGCGAGCTGGGACGGCAACTCGTCCGGTCCGTGCGGCGGCCTGACCTTCACCGGGGCGGCCTGGTGGAACGCCGGCCCGCACGACCTGGTCGAGCCCGCGACCGTGAACGGGCCGGGCGCCCTGAACGACGTGCACGGTACGGGCCCGACCGACGTCTGGGCCGTGGGCGAGCGCGGGACCGTCTACCGGTTCGACGGCAAGGCGTGGTCGCGGGCGTCGCCCGCCAAGGACCTCCCCGCCTCGGGCTGGGGCGCGATGCACGACGCCCAGGCGGTCTGGGCGGACGCCGGGTCGGGCGTCCACGTGGTCGGGAACCGGCAGACCGGCGACTTCGCCGCGTGCAGGGTCCCGTTCTACCTGCACGCCGGTCCGAACGAGAAGGGCGTCACGGTCTTCAACAACTACTTCGAGTTCACCGCGTACCAGGCCTGCGGCGACGAGACCACGCGCCGCCGCACGAGCCTGTCCGACGTCTGGGTGGACCCGTCGAGCGGCAGCGTCTACGCCTTCGGGTGGGCCCCCGACGCCGCCGCCCCCACCGCGAACCTCGGCCTAGTGATGCGGCTGGCAAGGCCGTAGGGGCGCAGGGGGCGCAGGGGCGCGTAGCAGGGCCATCGCATCTCGAACCGTTGGGAATCATGGGGCCCAGGGCTGGCCGCGCCGCGGGGCGCCGCGCGCGCCCGGTCCCGATACCACCCTGGGCGGCCCTCGGCGGCGCCGCGCTTCGCGCGAGTGCAGGCGGCGCGTCCGCGCCGCACTGACGCCGAGGGCCGAGGGCGCGCGGCGCCCCTTCAAGCAACCACGCCATCTCCTTGTGTTCCGTTCCGGTGCGGCCAGCCCTGGGCCCCGGCGTTTGGTGCGATGGCCCTGGAGCGCGTGGGTACCGCGGTTGCACTCCGGTATTCTCTTCGGTATTCTTCGCATGGTCCCTCCATGGAGGTCTCCATGCGGCCCGCGGTGAAGGTCGCCGTCACGGTCGATGCGGAGACGTTGCGCCGCGTGGACGCGAGCGCCCGGCGGCGCAGGGTGTCCCGCAGTCGATACGTCTCGGACGCGCTCCGGGCCGCCCTGAAGGCGGAGGCGGAGGACGACGTGCGGTCGCGCGTCGAACGCGTCCTCGCGGACCCCGAGTCCCGACGCGGCCTCCTCGAGTCGGCGGAAAGCCTCTTCGCGGCGGCGGGCGTCCGGGAGGAGGAGGACGCGTGGTAGTCCGCCAGGGCGACGTGTTCTGGGCGACCCTCGGCGCGCCCTTCGGCTCCGAGCCGGGGCATCGGCGTCCGGTGCTCGTCGTCCAGTCCGACCTGTTCAACCGGACCACCCTCCCGACCGTGGTCGTGGTCGCGGTCACGTCGAATCCGCGGATGGCCGAGATGCCGGGAAACGTGCGCCTGGAGGCGGGCGAGGCCAACCTGCCGAAGTCCTGCTGCGCGAACGTGACGCATGTCGTCACGCTGGACCGCAGGCGCCTCGCGGAGAGGCTCGGCAGGCTGCCCGCGGCGCGCCTCTCGGCGGTGCTGGACGGCCTCGACCTGGTGATGCGCGGGGTCCGCTGACGGCGGGCCGGACACGGGGGTCCCGCCTTCGGATCAGTTAGAATCCCACCCGGACCTGCGGAGCGCCACGGTGCGTACCGTCGCCCTTCCCTTCCGGCTCCCGCCACGGCTCCCGCCCCCGCTCCCGCTCCCGGTCCGCGCGGTCGCCGCGGCGGTCGCGATCGTCGCGGCGGTGCTGCCCTCCCCCCGGGCCGCCGCCGTGGTCTACTGCCCCCCCGGCGCCACGAAGATCGCGGACTCGTGCGGCGAGTTCACGGCCGCGGGCTGCTGCCGCCCGGACGACCTCCACACGTGGTGCGAGGCGGGCGCGGTCATCTGCGAGCGCCCCTGCGCGCACGGGGAGTGCGGGTGGGACAAGGACAAGCTGGCCTACGGCTGCGACACGCTCGGCATGGCCGGGCCCGGGCTGCCGAGGGACTGCCCCCCCTGCATCCCGTACTGCGAGAACAGGGAGTGCGGCGACGACGGATGCGGCGGCTCGTGCGGCACCTGTCCCGGCGGGCAGGCGTGCGAGTACGGGAAGTGCCGTTGCGTGCCCGACTGCTCCGTGAAGCTCTGCGGCGACGACGGGTGCGGAGGGTCATGCGGGGACTGCGGGCCGGGGTCGGTCTGCGGCCCGGGCGGCACCTGCGAGTGCCAGCCCCAGTGCGCCGGGAAGGAGTGCGGGCCGAACGCGTGCGGCGGGTCGTGCGGGACCTGCAAGCCCGGCTGGGACTGCCGGCAGGACGGGAAGTGCGCGTGCACCCCCGACTGCGCCGGCAAGGCGTGCGGCGGCAACGGGTGCGGGGGGTCGTGCGGCATCTGCCAGGCGGGCTTCCAGTGCCTGGCGGACGGGACCTGCAAGGGGTGCAGCCCGGCGTGCGACGGGAGGGAGTGCGGGGACGACGGGTGCGGCGGGTCGTGCGGCGAGTGCGGCGAGGAGGAGACCTGCCGGCCGGACGGGCAGTGCGAGTTCGGCGGCTGCATCGCGGACTGCACCGGCAAGAAGTGCGGGAACGACGGGTGCGGCGGGTCGTGCGGGCTGTGCCCGTTCGGGTGGACCTGCGGGCCCGCGTTCAAGTGCGCCCCCTCGACCTGCGAGCCCGACTGCACGGGCAGGACGTGCGGGAGCGACGGGTGCGACGGCTCCTGCGGGTCGTGCCCGCCGCCGGCGCAGTGCGGCCCGGACTTCCAGTGCGGCGCACCCGCCGAGGACCCCGGCGGCAAGCCGGACGCCGCGCCGGACGCGGCCGACGTCGCGGACCCGGGCGCGACCGCGGACGCAGATCCCGACGCGGCCGGCGTCGCGGACACCGGCGGACAGGCGGACGCACACGACGCGGACGCCCCCTCCGACGCGCCGGGGGCGGACCCCGCGGCCCCGACCGACGCGAACCCCTGCCCCGAGGGCCACGTCGTCGGCGCGTACGGCGCGTGCTTCCCGATCGACGACGGCTCGCGACCGCCGGGCGGCGGGGGGAGCGGCGGGTGCGGGGCGGGCGGTGCCGATGCGGGACCGCCGCCGGCCTGGCCCGCAGCCCTCCTCGCCCTCGCAGCGTTCTCCCTCAGAACTCGAAGACGTAGCCCGCGCTGAGCAGGTTCTCGTTGTAGAGCGACGAGGTGGTGCCGACCAGCGTGTCGGTGCGGTGGAAACCCGCGCGCAGCAGGTGCCGCCACGCGATCCGGAACGCGACGCCCGCGCCGTACGTCAGCATCAGCGTCTCGTCCCGCACCGCGTGCCAGAGCCTCACGTCGGCATCCCAGCGGAACCACGTCGTCGCGACGTGCCGGATCCGGGCAAGGGCCCCGTGCGCGTGGTACTGCGACGGGTTGAAGTACGAACGGCCCGGCGCCGTGTCCGTGAAGTGCTCGAGCGACCAGACGTAGGCCGCCTCGATGCGCGGCCGGTCGAGCGCGATGATGCCGACCGTCGCCTCCGAGGCGATCCGGTCGTTCGCGTCGGAGTACCGGTGGTACTCGAGCGCGGCGGAAGCGAACAGGCGCCACCACGGCTCGGTGTAGAGGCGCAGGATCGCCCCGTTCGCCACGACCTCCCGCCGGACGTCGCCGACCGTGGACAGGAGGTCGCGCCGCTCGCCGCGCAGCTCCAGCGACACCGGGCCGAACGCCCGGCCGAGCTGGAGGTACCCGTTCACCGAGGTCCACCCCGTGTCGTACCCTGTGACCGACACGCCCCCGTCCAGCCCGACCGCGGCCGGGAGCAGCGACTCAGCGAACACCCCGCCCTCGTGCCCGAGCACGAGCCGGTCCGCGCCCGCCGTATCCGGCCCGGACAGGCGGTGGAAGCGGTACAGCGCGCCCAGGCTCATCCGGCGCCCGATGCCGAACGCGCCGGTCGGGCCGGCGCGGTGGTGGGAGAAGTCCTGGTTGTTGGTCCGCCAGTCGTAGTGCACGCCGACCTCGGACCCGGCCGGCCCCGGCTCCGCGAACGCGGCGTCGAGCCGCAGATCCTTGTATACCTCGCCCGGCACCCCCATCCGGCGGACGTACCCGCGCGCTGCCCGGCCGAGCCCCAGCCAGAGCGACAGCGTCGCGGCCCGCTCCAGGACCTCCCGGTCGCCCGGCGCGGACTCCAGGTACCGCTCGTAATGGTCGAGCGCCTCCTCCGGGTCGTCCGCCCACTCGTTCAGGCGGCCGAGCGCCTTCAACGCCGCGAGGTTCTTGGGGTTCGCGGCGAGCACCCGCTCCCAGGTCGCCATGGCCTCGCGGCCGTGGCCCAGCTCCTCGTACCGCCCACCCAGCTCCGCGAGCATGTCGGCGTCCAGCCGCTCCGCGAGCCGGTCCAGCACGGCGAGTGCCCGGTCCTTGTGACCGGCCCACAGGTGGACGTGGTAGAGATGGCGGAGCACGTCCGCGTCCCCCGGGACCGCGGCCAGGTAGGCCTCGAAGTGGGGGATCGACTCGGGGCCGCGGTCGAGGTCCAGCAGCACCTCGGCGACCGCGAGGTTCAGGGTCGGGTCCGCGGGCCGTGCCGCGAGCAGCTCCCGGTAGCGCGCGAGGGCGTCGTCGAGGCGGCCGGCGTATGTCAGCAGGACCGCGAGCCGGGTCCGCGCGGCCTCGTCCTCCGGGAGGATCCGCACCACGCGCTCGTACAGGCGCGCGGCCTCCTCGCTGCGGTCCTGGTCCGCCACGGCCTCGGCGAGGGCGGCGAGCACGCGCGGGTCATCGGGGCGCGCCTCGGCGACCGGCCGGAGCAGCGCCTCGGCCTCCTGCGGCCTGGCCTCGTCGCGCAGCGCGGCGGCACGGGAGACGGGATCGTCGGACGCCGGGGGGGCCGGCGTCGCCGCGGGGGGGGGCAGCGGCTGGGCGGACGCGGCGAACGGCGCGACGATCGCGAGGACAACAACCGCGAGCCAGCCGACGAAGCCGCGAGCCATCATCACCACCGATGAGCGAGCCCGATCGACAGGTGCCGCCCGGCAACGCGGGAGCCGGCAGGAGGATCGAGGTTGGCGAGCGTGAACCCCGCGAACACGTCCAGGCTGCCGATCGGCGTCCAGCCCACCGCGAAGGAGACGGGCAGGTAGCCGCGCTCGTCCGGGAAGACGTTGCGGCCGTATGCGAGCGTCAGGTCGAGGAACAGCTCCGGCAGCAGGTTGAACGCGATGCCCGCGTCCGCGTAGAACGACACCTGGACCGCCTCGCGGACCACCACGTCCGGATTGTCCATGTCCGCGAAGCCCACGACCACGTCGGGCCGCACGTGCACCGCGAGCATGCCGGGCGAGAACACCCACTTGAAGGGAAGACCGAGCCGCAGCGCCGGGCGGTTGTTCCCGAGCTGCTGCTCGGGCGAGAGCAGGAAGCCCAGCTCGACGCCGAGGACCTCGATGATCTCGTACTTCCCGTACATGTAGAGCGGCACGAGGTGGCTGTCGCCCGTCGTGAACTGGAACGAGTACGGGTACCCGGCGAGCTGGCGGCCGCCGCCGGCCTCGGCCCAGAGGAACTGGCCGGCGAAGCCCAGCTCGAAGCCGTTGAACACGCCCGCGCGGACCGCGAGCCCGGAGTAGCGATCCCAGGCGAGCCCCGCCGCCGGACCGAGCACCTTCCCCGCCGCGCCCTCGTCGAGCCCGACCAGGAAGTCGAGCGTGATCTCGGCCGTGCCCTTCGGCGGCGTGATGGGCCGATCCACCCACGGCACGAACCCGTCCGCCGCCGCCGTGGCCGAGAACGCCAGGACGATCGACGCGATCGCGAGCCGGACCCGGTCCATCCGCAGCCCCCTCGGGAGACGGTCCCTGTTCTACCAAGTGCCCTCCCGCGCGTCAACGCGAATTGAGCCGCGATCTCCCACCGATTTCAGTCCTTGACACCCGTCGCGCGGGTGTGAGAAACCTGCGGGGGGTCGAACCCGGGAGGCACGCCCGATGAGAATCCTGGTGGTCGCGGCGGCGAGCGGCGCCCTGTGCACGGCGCTTGCGTGCTACTCGGGGGAGATCGAGAAGATATCGTGCCCCCTGGCGGACGTGCAGGAGGGGGCGAAGGACGCGCCGCCCGTCGATGCGCCGCCCGGCGAGGGGACCGCGACGGCCGGCCTGACCGGCGGCCCCTGCGCCGCGGACACGGACTGCATCGCGGGCCAGTGCCTGACCACGGAGTTCCTGAAGGCGCTGAACCCGAACGTGGAGGCGCCCGGCGGCCTCTGCTCGAAGATGAGCTGCGACGACAAGGCGGACCCGGTGGCCCAGTGCGGGCCTGAGGCGGCCTGCGTCGATGCGACCGCGATCGCCGGCGTGCCGCTGACGCTCTGCGTGCGGCTCTGCAAGGACTCGAGCGACTGCCGGTACACCGGCGGCTACGGCTGCTACGACACGCAGATCAAGGACGCGGGCGGCGCGCCGATCTTCGCGTGTCTGCCGAACTCGCTGGTCTCCGCGATCAACTGCGGCGACGCGATCTGCGACACGAACGAGGCCGCGACCGGCTCCTGCCCGGAGGACTGCAAATGAGGACGCTCGCGACGACGATCGCGCTCGCTTCCCTGCTGGTCCTCGCCGCCGCCGCGACGGCGCAGCCCGCGCCCGCGCCCGCGCAGCCCGACCCGGCCGCGCCCGCGACGGACGAGGTCCTGCTCCCGGAGGCGAAGCCCGTGCCGCCCGCGCCCGCGCCCGCGGGGACCGATGCGACCGGGCCCGCCCCGGCCGCCACGGCGACCTCGACCGCCGAGGAACTGCGGAACGTGACGCCCGGGTTCTGGCAGCGGGCGGTGGGGAAGAACCTGTCCCCGTTCCAGCGGTGGAAGAACTTCATCTGGGACGAGATCGACCGCATCGACCGCATGGACCTCTACGGCGTGACCGCGCAGCTCCCCAAGGGCTACCTGAAGCTGAAGTGGGACATCACGATGCTCAAGGCGAGCAGGCGGTACAACGACAAGCGGCAGCTCGTGCCCGCGGTGCCGCCGATCGAGTTCACCCAGGGCAGCGAGAAGATGCTGTCGCTCGACCTCGGCCTGTCGGGCCAGGGCGGCGGGCACACGATCCAGATGTCCTACGGCATCCTGGGGAACCTCGACTGGTACATCGAGTTCCCGTTCCAGTACATGGACATCCAGTTGAACCCGAAGTTCAACGACATCGACGACCAGGGGAACAAGCTGTCCCCGATGGTCGCGGGGCTGCTCGGGATCCCGGACCGGAAGAACTTCGACCCGAACGTGGCGCTGTGCGGGCTGCTGACGAAGCTCGGCCGGCCGGTGCCCGGGACCCGCTTCAAGGGGAAGTGGGCGCTCGGCGACATCAACACCGGCTTCTCGTGGAACTGGTTCCGGAACAGCCGGATCTCCGCGGCCCTGACCCCGCGCGTCTTTTTCCCGACCGGCCGCATCGCCGATGCCGAGAACTCGCTGCTGTACGGCACGGGGCCGCGGCTCGACGTCGGGCTCGGCGGCTGGGCCGTCGGGTTCACGCAGGGCTACGACGTCCGCATCTTCAAGCACTCGTTCTGGATCGACATCATCGCGAGCACGGAATTCACCACCTCCTACGGGTTCGAGCAGAAGCGCAAGTACCCGACGAACTTCACGAAGCCGGACGAAGCGCTCGCCAGGATGGACCCCGTGGCGTTCCCGGACCTCACGACGCTCTCGGGCGGCAGGTTCTCGTACACGCCGGGCTGGGGCCTGAACTGGACCGCGCAGCTCCAGTTCCAGGTGGCGCTGCTCGGTCTCGGCGTCGGCTACGGGATCATGCACTCCCAGGAGCCCGAGATCGACGGCGACAGGAACTTCATCAGCATGGTGAAGGGCCTCCAGCTCCTCGGCCAGCAGACCACGCAGGCGGTCCAGCTCTCCGCGGCGCTCACGCTGCTCCCGCTCTACATCCCGGCCCAGGTCGGCTTCCAGTGGCGCAAGGTCGTGGACGGCTACAACGCGATCGTGTTCGACGACTACTACCAGATCACGATCAACACGTTCCTCCCGCTGTTCCCCGGGAAGGCCGAGCCGTTCCCGTCGCAGGCGTTCCCCGAGTGGCAGGCACGCGAGGCGGCGTTCCAGGCCGAGCAGGCCGCCGCGCGGAAGAAGTAGCGTCAGGACGCCGCCCCCGCCCCACGGGTGTCGCCCCGGACAGGCAGCCAGACCCGGAAGGTCGCGCCTTCGCCGGGACGGGACTCGACCGATATCCCGCCGCCGTGACGCCGCACGATCGAGCGGCACGAGGCCAGCCCCAGCCCCGAACCGCCCGGCTTGGTGGTGTAGAAGGCGTCGAACACGCGGGGCAGGTGCTCGGGCGGGATGCCGGGCCCGTGGTCGCGGACGGTCAGCCGGACCCAGTCGCCCGGGCCGAGGTCGGGGCATCCCGGGGGGGGGGCCGCGAGGTCGAGGAACCGATCGACGGTGAGCGTCACGGAGCCCGCGTTGGACATGGCCTCGCGGGCGTTGATCAGCAGGTTGTGGAGCACCTGGACGACCTGCCCCTCGTCCACGCGGAGCCGGGGCAGGTCGGGCGCGACCGCGATCTCCAGGCGCACGCGCGAGCCCCGGAGAGCGACCGGGGCCGCGTCGCTCACCAGCCGTCCGAGGTCGGTGTCCCGGATCGCGAGCGTCTGCCCGCGGCCGAGCGACTGCATCCGCTGGGCCAGCAGGCGCGCCTGCTCGGCCGCGTCGAGGGCGGCGTCGATCCACGCGCGGGCGCGGTGGTCCTCGTCGATCGCGGTGCGCGCGAGGTCGAGGTAGCCCGTGATCCCGGTCAGCAGGTTGTTGAACTCGTGCGACAGCCCGCGCGCGATGACCCCGACGGACTCGAACCGGGTCACGCGGACCAGCTCGTCCTCCATGCGGATGCGCTCCGAGGCGTCCTTCCCGACGACGACGCAGCCGATCACGTCGCCGTTCGTGTCGCGGATCGGGGAGCCCGAGACCCACACCGGGACCGCGGATCCGTCCGAGCGCACCCACGACAGATCGATCGGGAACGCGCCGGCGCGGACGTCGAGGATCGCGGCGAGCGTCTTCGACGCCCGCCCCGGGTCGCCGAACACCTTGCCGAGCCCCGCCCCGATCAGTTCCTCGCGGGTCCGCCCGAGCGCGTTGACCGCGGCGCGGTTCGCGTCGCGGATCGTGCCCGCCTGGTCCACGAGCAGGAGCATGTCGGTGACCGTCTCGAGGATCGGGGCCGAGGCCACGGCGGGCGTCAGCGCCAGGAGCTGGTGCCGGGTCATCGCGACGAAGACGCCCGCCGCCCACACGAGACCCATCGCCGCCGACATCGGCGGGAGCGCCCGGCCGAGGATGCGCTCCAGGCCCTGGTCCACGCCGATCCCTACGACGAGCGCGGCCGTGCAGCTCGCCGCGACGACCGCGGCCTGCCTTCGCTCGCGCTGGAGGGTCGCGCGGCGCATCCACGAGAGCAGGATCACGAGCGCGGCGCCGAAACAGCCGACCACGTACACCTGGAAGGCGCCGTACCACCCGACGATCGACTCCAGCCACGGCGTCCACCCGAGGGGGAGGCGGACGTAGTCGATCTCCGCGCCCACGGTCGCGGTCTGGAACCGGAGCCACATGGCCGCGCCCGGCACGTACGCGAGGGCGGCGACCCACCGCCCCGCCCTGGTCCCGGCGCCGCGGCGCGCGAGCCGCATGCAGAAGTGGAGCGAGATCGGCGCGAAGAAGGCCCAGCCGCCGGCCGCGAACCGATCCCAGGCCCAGGCCGCCTCCTTCGTGCCCGCGGAGTACATGAACCCGAACCCGAACGACCAGAGCGCGTACGCCGCGCACAGGGCCGCAAAGACGTGGTGCAGGCCGGTCAGGGGCTTCCGGCGGAGCGCGAGCACGCCGAGGGCGACGTACGCCGCGGCCGCAAGGACGGCAATCACCGACAGCGGACTGACCTGACCCAACGAAGACCCTCGCAAACGGGACGCACCGGCAATCCCGAGGATACCACCGCGACAGGAAAGGAGGAACCGGCACGGGGACCGGCACGGGGACCGGCACGGGACACCGGCGCGGGAACCTGCACGACCTGCACCGGAACCTGCACCGCAGACCCCGCGACCCGGGGAATCACCGGGGCTCCGGGGTCCCGAGTCCCTGCTTCACCGCGGCGAGGACCTTCTGGAGCGCCTGCATCCGGGCGACGACCTTCCTGCCCTCCGGGCTCTCGGGGCTCACCCCTCCTGCGTCCACGTACTGCTTGTACGCGGTGCGCGCGCGGAGCGCGAGGTCCGTCGTCTTCTTCCCGAGGCGAGTGAAGAAGTCCGGCTCGTGCGCGAGCGCGGCGCTCACCCCGGGCTCCGACGCCAGGCGAAGGCAGACGTGGGCCGCGTAGAGCGCGGTGTCGGCGGCGCGGAGGAAATCGGAGGACTCGTCGAACATCGAGCACAGGTCGTCGCAGAGGACGATGATCTTCTTCATGATCGTGATGCGGTCGCCGCGACCGGTCGCGAGCACGCTGCCGTACGTCTGCACCGCCGTGAACAGCCGGGTCATGGCGGTCTTCCGCGAGCCCCCGCGCCTGAGCCCGTCCCGGCCCGCAAGCTCGTTCGCGAGCGCGAGCTTCTCGAGGTTCCCGGTCCGGGTGAAGATATCGATGGCCTGCGAGTACTTGCCCTCGGCGAGCGCCCGCGAGCCGACCACGTCCGCGGACCCGAGGCGCCCCTTCGCGACGAGCGCGAACGCCGCCGCGTCGAACTCCTTCCGCTCGATCGCGGCCTGGACGAGCCTGCCGGTGTCCAGCTCCGCGTCCCGGTCGGCCGGCACGGCGCCCCCCGCGGCCGGATGGCCACTCGTGCAGCGGTCGAGCGCCGGTTCCTGCGGGACCTCGGGCTCCGGCCTGGAGAACACCCGCTGCCAGAACGACTCTACCTTGTCCGAGCCCACCGTCTCCCCACCCCTTGCATCGCTCCCAACATGCCGCAATCAATGGGGGGTGTCAAGCCGGCGGCTTCCTGAGGCATCCTCCGCAGACCGGGCGCGCCGGGCCGCGGGCCGGATGTGAGGCCCGCCGGCCCGGCGCCCACCGCGCACGCAATCCCTTCGGCTGCCGATCCTGAGTGGATTCCTCAGGACGGCTTCCGCCGCCCCGGGGCCGCGGGCGGCGGCTTCGAAGCCGCGAGCGCCGGAACCAGCCGGTCCGCCCGCCAGCCCGCCGCCTCGGCGGCCGCGACCAGGGCTTCCGCGGTCCTGCGGAGGCCGGCCGCCGCGCCCGGCTTCGCGTCGATCGCCGCGATTCGCGCGAGCCACGCGACGGCGTCCTCGAACCGCTCCTTGTTGAACCACTCGTGGCCGCCCGACCAGTGCAGGCCCACCGCCTCGCGCACGATCGGGTCCGAGAAGACGGCTCGAACCGCCCCGGCCGCGTCCGCCTTCGCCTCCGCGACGAAGCCCGGCCGCGCGACGAGGAGGCGAAGGAGCAGCCCGTCCGGGACGCCCGCTCCGCCGACCGCCGCGGGGACGCCTCCGAGGAACCGCATCGCCGCGCGGAGGATGCCGAAGTCCTCGAGCCACGCCGCCGTCCGCGGTACCGAGCCGTCCATGCCGCCGACCGCGCCGAGCCGCCGGAGCGCGAGGAAGCACACGAGCGCCATCCGGCCGTGCTCGTCCGGAGGGGGCGCCTTGCCGGCCGCGGCCAGCTCGCGCCGGAACGCCTCGCGGATCGCCGCGACCCCGATCGGGCCGCCACGGCCCTCGGCCGCGACCGCTTCTGCCAGCGCGCCGAACCGGTCCAGGACGAACGCGGCCGCGGTCTCGCGCGTGCCGGGCGACGCGGGGTCGAACAGGTCGTCGAGCCGCCCCCGCGCCGAAGCCAGCAGCTCGGTCAGGCCGCGCACGACGTCCGCGAACCGGACCTCCTTCAGCTCGGTGTCGAGGCTCCGAACGCCGCGACCCCCGAGGCGATCGCAAAGGCGCCCCCACGTCGTCCCGTCCGCGTCCCACAGCTCGCGCCAGTCGAGCAGCGCCTGGTGCTGGAACGCGCCGAGCTCCGCGTACAGGCCGTGGTCCGCGAGGTCGCGGCCGGACCGGAGATACTCGAGCCCGGTCGCCCAGTCCCGGAACGCGTAGAAGCGGCCGGGCCGCGCGTCCAGCGACAGCGCGTGCGCGAGCGTGGTCTGCTCGAGCCGCGTCCCCCCCGCGCCGTCCTTCACCGCGAACGCGGCCGACGTGCGGATCCAGCCGGCCGTGCTCGCGCACCGGTTGTGATACACGATGACCGCGCGCTCCCCCCCGGCGCGGTTCGAATACGCGAACACGTCCTCGTTCACGCGGTCGCCCGCCCAGAAGTCGTACAGCGCGAAGTTCTCGGACCCGCTGAACAGGTACCGCTTCCGCATCAGCGGGAAGACCAGGTCCTCGTGCGCCGCGACCAGGCCCTCGTCCACCGGCTCGTCCCAGTAGGCGCGGTGGTACTCCATCCCGTACTTCTCGTGGAACCCCTCGATCTGCCCGTGGCCGAACATCGGCAGCCCGGGCATGGTCACCAGCAGCACGGCCGCGCCGACGTACTTGCCTTCCTTCCCGAACTGCTCGACCGCGGTCCGCTCGTCCGGGTTGTTCATGAAGTTCACGAAACGCTTCAGGATTTCAGGGTTGAACTCCAGCACGTTCTTGATCGTCTGCCGGTACCTGGCGTTGTCCTCCATCTTCAGCATGTTCATGAACGCGCTGTTGTAGACGCGGTGCATGCCGAGCGTGCGGACGAAGTACCCCTCCATCAGCCAGAACGCCTCGGCGAGCAGCAGCGTACCGGGCGCCTCGGCCGCGACGCGGTCCACGACCTCGCGCCAGAACTCGGTCGGGAAGGCGCGGTCGAACTCCTCCCGGGTCAGCCCCCGCTCGGCGCGCGACGGAACCCCCCCGCCCTGCCCCGGCTGGGGGTACCACAGCCGCTGGAAGTGCAGCTTCGCGAGCGTCATTTT